>MDTG01003459.1_pt1 | contig 11374 bp, 10 predicted proteins | sample 811421 | NCBI WGS metagenome assembly MDTG01 (sample SAMN05326645, study PRJNA326480) | marine metagenome | isolation source: seawater | place: Pacific Ocean: South East | collected 2011
AAGTTGCTTATATATTTGCTATAAGTAGAATTACAGACGTATACAAAGCATCTGCTTTTTTATTAATTGGGACATATTTTATACTCAAGACTATTCAGTTTTACATGTTTATGTTGGAATGTGGTCACGGCTTTGTCTGTAAATGAACTTATTTAAACTACTATTTGTATCAAATTTCTACTGTCAAAGTAGATAATGATTCTATAAATCACCTCATACTCAAATCTTTTTAAACCTAATTTGATGTTGTTTTTTTATTCTAATGTAAGACAATGAATTATAAAATTTTGCATAAATTATAATGACTAGACGAAAGATTCTCGTTAGTGCTGCAGGCATTAACTCTGGTGGAGGTTTTGTTTTATTTGAATCACTATTTCGCGCATTAAAAAAAGTTCCAACTAAGACTCTTCTCGATATACGACTATCCTCTCGATATAAAAATTTTGTCAATGATGGTTTAGCAATCATAGTAAAAAAAAGCTTGTTTAGCAGAGTTGCTGCTAATATAAGGCTATCCCTGGAAGGAAGCAGTGAAGACATATTGTTCTCGTTTAATAGCCTTCCGCCATTAGTTAGATCAAAAGCCTTCACTGTAACATATATTCATTCACCTCAATTTGTAGGGCTGCATAAAAATAGTTCGTATACCCTTATTGAGAGAATTCGTTTTTTTGTTGAGATTCGTTGGTTTATGTCTTTTTATAAAAATTCAGATGTATTGTGGGTGCAAACAGAATCTATGAAGGCAATGCTAGTGAAACTATGTCAGGATGCACGAATTGACGTTGTGCCATTTCTTGATGATCGGCTTTATGGGCTATATAACAGAGAGTTGAGTGCTACTAAAAATAAGTTAAATCATAAAAAAGAGTATAAGTTCTTTTATCCAGCTGCATTTACTGGGCATAAAAATCATAGAGTTCTAGTGGATGCTTTTCGGATATTAGAAAAATTACATCCAAACGTAAAGCTTATATTAACCTTGTCAGAAAAGAACTTCTATGAGCTTGTCGGTCAAAAGCCACTTGCAAATGTCTTAAATATCGGTGTTGTAAGTCGTGAGAAAGTTATCTCTACCATGAAATCTAGTTCGGCACTAATTTTTCCTTCAAAGGCAGAGACATTTGGCATTCCATTAATTGAAGCCACATCACTAGGACTTCTAGTAATAGCTTCAGAGTTGGATTTTATTAGGGATGTATGCATTCCAGTCGAAACATTTGATCCTAATTCAAGCAATTCTATTGCTGATGCTATAGCAAGATTTATAGGAGAAAAAGCATACACTAGAGATCTAAAGTTCTTGTCGGCTGATGAGTTAGTTTCAAAGCTTTATCGCCTATAACCTCTACTGTACATTATTAGCATGTGATATAGTGCTGTTTATTTTTTTGATAGTTGAATTGCAATTTATGTATTACCATCCGCCCGACATTAAAAAAGCTAAAGACAGCCTTTTGTTGAAGTTTAAATTTATCGAATATTATAATTAAAGTTGTAGAGGCCTTTTAATGAAAGTACTTATCACAGGCGGTCACGGTTTTATAGGGCAAAATTTAGTTGTTCGCTTGCGAGATATTCCAGAATATGATGTCTCTATATTTGACCGTGCTCATTCTGATTCTGAGCTTGAAGCTATGATTCAGGAGTCTGACGCAATCATTCACCTTGCTGGAGTTAATCGGCCGGTCAATCCTCAAGATTATTTAACTATTAATGCAGGTCTAACCGCAAAGATATGTTCAATAACGGAGAAACTAAAAAAGTGCGTGCCTATTATTTATGCCTCGTCGACGCAAGCTAAGATTGACAATCTTTACGGTCAAAGTAAACTCTCCGCTGAAAAATATCTTGGTGACCTAGCAAAGAAAAACGGTAATGCGGTAGCTGTTTATCGTTTGCCAGGAGTTTTTGGTAAATGGTGCAAACCAAATTATAACTCAGTCGTAGCTACATTTTGCCACAACATTGCTAATGACTTACCTATTCATGTAGATGATCCGGAATATCTTTTAAAAATTGTTTATATTGATGATGTAATTGATACATTTATTGATTTGTTAAATCAATCTCCTGCAAAAGGGCTGTCATTTAACTCAATACAGACTGAATATGAAATTAAACTTGGAGAGCTTGCGGAACAAATTCGAATCTTTGCTGGCTCACAGAAAAGCTTGATCTCTGAGCAAGTTGGAACTGGTTTTTTACGAGCATTGTATTCAACCTACTTAACTTATCTACCAACATCAAAATTCAAGTATATTCTTCCTTGTCATAGTGATGAAAGAGGCGTATTCGTAGAAATGTTAAAGACTAAACATACTGGCCAGTTCTCATTCTTTACAGCGCTTCCTGGAATTACTCGTGGAGGTCATTATCACCACACAAAGACTGAAAAATTTTTAGTTGTAAAGGGAAATGCTTGTTTTAGGTTTCGTCATATACTCACAGAGGAAGTGTTTAGCATCGACACATCCTCCAAAATTCCAACAATCGTTGAGACTATTCCTGGATGGAGCCACGATATTACAAATAATGGAGACGATGAACTGATTGTGATGCTTTGGGCCAATGAAATCTTCGATCCAGATAAACCTGATACTATTATGAGTTTAATAGAAAATGAAAAAGCTTAAAGTCTTTACAGTGGTTGGTACTAGGCCTGAAATAATCAGACTTTCGCGAGTTATGGTGAAACTTGATGAGTATTGTGATCACATCATAATTCATACTGGGCAAAATCACGATTATGAATTAAATCAAATTTTCTTTGATGATCTTGAGCTTCGTAAGCCAGATCACTTCCTAAATGCAGCAGGACCAAATGGGGCTGAAACTATTGGCAATGTAATTATCGCAATCGATAAAGTGCTGGCTGAAGAGACTCCGGATGCTTTGTTGGTCCTTGGTGATACCAATAGCTGTATGGCAGCAATAGTGGCAAAACGCCGTAAGATTCCAATTTTCCACATGGAAGCTGGCAATCGATGTTTTGATATGCGTGTTCCTGAAGAAATAAATAGAAGAATTCTGGACCATACAGCAGATATAAACTTAACGTATAGTTCCATCGCAAGAGAGTATTTGCTGCGAGAGGGTTTATCACCAGACATGATTATAAAAACCGGCAGCCCAATGTTTGAAGTGCTCAATCATTATAGAATGAAAATCGAATCTTCTGATATTTTAGCTAAGCTTAATTTGGTATCTGGTCAGTATTTTTTAGTGAGCGCTCATCGCGAGGAAAATATCGACTCTGACCTAAATTTTGGTAACCTCGTCGATATGCTTAATACTATTGCTGAGGTCTATAATTTACCAATTATTGTATCTACTCACCCGCGGACCCAAAAGAGAATCGACGTTTTTGGTTCATCCTTTCACCATAATATAAGGTTACTAAAACCCCTTGGGTTTAGTGACTACAATATGCTCCAGTTAATGGCTAAAGCCACTCTCTCAGATAGTGGAACCATAAATGAAGAATCGTCAATAATGAATTTCCCTGCCTTGAACATTCGAGAAGCACACGAGCGACCTGAGGGAATGGAGGAGGCTGCTGTTATGATGGTTGGTCTGAAGGCTGAGCGGGTTATGCAGGGACTCAAAATACTAGAAAATCAGCCTAATGGTGACACGAGACTGCTCAATCAAGTGAAAGATTATAGTATGTCAAATGTTTCAGAAAAAGTTGTTAGGATAATACATAGTTACGTTGACTATATTAACCTGAACGTTTGGAAAAAATATTAAGTTAATTTACGGCAGCATTGTTGTACAAATGAGATATACAGAATAGTGCCAAGAAGAATCTTAATTATTACTCAATTTTTTGATCCAGAACCTACTTTTAAGGGTTTATTATTTGCGAAAGAACTAGTTGCTCGAGGTTTCGATGTTGAAGTAATTACAGGTTTCCCAAATTATCCAGGTGGAACTATATATCCAGGCTATAAAACAAAAATAATTCAAAGGGAAGTAGTTGATGGCGTATTAGTAAGCAGAGTTCCAATTTATCCCAGTCATGATAAAAGTAAGTTAGGGAGAATCGCTTGTTATACAAGTCTTGCTTTCTCATCGTTAATATATGGTATGTTTTTCGCAAAACGGCCAAATATAATTTATGCTTATCATCCACCATTAACAATTGGTATTTCTGCAATAATTATTAAATTCTTCAGGCGAGTCCCTGTGGTTCTCGATATTCAAGATATGTGGCCTGAAACACTTAAAGCCACTAGCATGATAAGCAATTTATGGTTGTTAGACATCATCTCTAAGATCTGTAATTTCGTTTATAGTTCTGTTACTCAGATTGTAGTGTTGTCTCCAGGATTCAAAAAATTATTGATTGATAAAGGCGTCTCTTCAAGAAAAATTAAGGTTATCTATAATTGGGCAGATGAATTAAAAATTAAAGATGCTGGAAATTTACCTCCAGCTGAGATTGCAAGTATTGACGGGTTTAAGATTATGTTTGCAGGAAATGTCGGTCAGGCTCAGGCCTTAAGTGTTATTGCTGATGCTGCGGCCTTGCTAAAGGATGATTGTCCATCTCTTAATTTTGTGATACTGGGTGAAGGGCTCAAGCTCAATGAATTAAAGCTTCAGGTTCAATCAATGAGTTTAAATAATGTTCATTTTATTTCACCAGTTAGTATGGATAAGGTAGGAAAATATCTAAATTGTGCTGATGTGCTTTTAGTACACTTAAATTCTGATCCTTTATTTAAAATAACTATCCCTGGGAAGACTCAGGCTTATATGGCTGCAGGCAAGCCAATTATTATGGGGGTCAGTGGAGATGCTTCGAATCTTATATCAAAAGCTGATTGTGGTGTTTGCTTTGAACCTGAGGATTCAGTTGCGCTAGCTGAAGCTGCTAAGGGTTTATTGCTACTAGATTCAAATAACATTCAAAGATTGGGTAAAAATGCTATGAGATTCTATGATGAAAATCTTTCAGTTAAGATTGGCGTTGATTCATATAAAAAAGTGTTTAACGAAGTTATGGACATACTGTAAAAATTTAAAACTAAGAGACTCTATTGGTCAAGAATCGCGAGCATATGCCGTCAACAAATATAACGACGAAAAAGTAGTTGCTGATATAATATCCCAATTGAACATTTGAGATAATAAAATTCGGTTTACAATTAGCCCTCTGCTTGTTTTTTCAACATTATTCTATTATCAAAAAATATGATGAAACAGATCAAATCAACTTCCACGCTTACAGGTAAGGTATACGACATTCCAAAGAATAATGACAGTGATAATATAAATCATTTTATAAATTTAAATAAAAATAAAAAAATTGTTGCTGTTCAGGGTCTTGGGTTTGTTGGAACGGTTATGTCTTTAGTAGTAGCGAATAGCGATAATGACGAATACGCTGTAATTGGTTTAGATAAGGCTAAAGAGGAGTCTTATTGGAAAATTGCTGAAATCAATAAAGGGATTTGTCCAATTAGTTCTTCAGATCCATTGGTATCTAAATACTTTAAAAATGCAAAGGAAAAACAAAATTTTTATGCGACTTATGACACAGCTGCGTTCTCATTCGCAGACGTAATAATAGTTGATATCAACTTAGATGTTACCAAGGTTAAAGATGATCAAGGGAATATCGATTCATATGATGTGCCCCTAGAAGCTTTTAAAAAAGCAATTGAGTCAATTGGTGAGGCTTGTAAAGAAGATGTACTAATCTTGGTTGAGACTACTGTACCTCCAGGGACTTGTCAGCAAGTAGTTTATCCAATAATAATTAAGAGCCTCAAATCTAGAGGACTAGCTTTGAATAAGTTCAAGTTAGGGCACTCATATGAGAGGGTAATGCCAGGACCAAACTATATTAACTCTATAAAAAATTTCTATAGAGTATATTCAGGGATTAATGATGAAAGTGCTGATGCTGTTGAACGATTTCTGAAGACGGTGATTTCTACTGATCAATATCCATTAACTCGTTTAAAAACAATTGAGTCTACAGAGATGGCGAAGGTTTTAGAAAATTCATATAGAGCCATGAATATATCTTTTGCCATCGAGTGGTCTCGTTTTGCAGAAAAGTCTGGAGTAGACCTTTACGAAGTAGTTGATGCAATTAGATTGCGACCTACTCATTCTAATCTGATGTATCCTGGCATAGGTGTTGGAGGTTATTGCTTAACCAAGGATCCGCTGATGGCAAGTTGGGCCAGCGAAGAGTTCTTTGGTCTTGAAGCAGGATTAGAATCGTCTGTAAAAGCAGTTGAAAAAAATGACAAGATGCCTAAATATTGTTTTGAATTTGTTTATAAAATATTAGAACAATATGATAAAAAATCTACCTCAATAGGTTTATTGGGTGTTGCTTATGGTCCAGGAATTGGTGACACACGATTTAGTCCAGTTGAAGATTTTTATAAAAGACTTTCTGTCCATTTTACTAATATTAAATGCCAAGATCCCTATGTTCCAATCTGGGATGAATTAAATTTACAAATAGAAACTAATTTAGAAGCTTTTTTCACCAACAGTTTTGATATCCTTATTATTACTACTGGACACAGAGATTATGTTCAGAACAACGCTATATATGAATTGATCTCGAAATCAAGCAAAGAAATATTAATTATAGATACTGTTGGCTTATTAGATTTAAATAAGCTACCTTTAAAATATTCTCAAAATAAAAATTTCTATGTATTGGGTGTTGGGCATAACTAGGAAAAATAAATGAAGAAGGTTTTAATTATTGGTGGAGGAGGTTTCATTGGCTCAAACATTACACAGTTTTTGCTTAAAAACAGGGATTACAATATTGATGTAGTAGATAATTTTTCAAGAAGTATTGGTGGAAAAGCCCAATTATTAGAAAAATATCGTAATTCCCATCGGTTAAAAATAATTAATTCTGATCTAACCGTATTGAAGAACTTCGATCAGTTAGATAATGATTATGATTATGTTTTTATGCTTGCAGCAATGGTTGGAGTGGACAAGGTAAATGCCATACCTCATGAGGTTATTCGAGTTAACTCAATGTTATTAATTAATTCTCTTGAATGGTTGAAAGCTTCTCTATGTGGTCGGGTAGTGTTTAGTTCAACGAGCGAGGTATATGCTGGGAGTATCGAAGCGTTTGGTTATGATGTTCCTACTAGAGAAACTGTTCCCCTAACTATCGAGGATATAGGGCATCCAAGATTTACTTATGCCATTACAAAAATGCTTGGAGAATCAGGATTTATAAATTATGCAGCGCAGGGATATTTTGATGCTGTTGTGGTCAGATATCACAATGTTTATGGGCCTAATATGGGTTTTCGTCATGTGATACCTCATCTAGCAGAGCGGTTTCAAAAGAATGAATTACCATTTTTAATTTACGGGCATAACCAAACGCGAGCTTTTAATTATATTGACGATGCTGTCATTGGTACTGTTTTAGCGGTTGAAAAAGGTAAGAATCAAGAAATATATCATATTGGTGATAGTGATGAGATTTCAATTGAAACACTTACTCGGTTCGTAGGTGATTTGCTAAATTATGGAGGTGAGTACGAATATGCTCCTACTTTTCCTGGATCAGTTTCAAGAAGATGTCCAGATATAACTAAAGCAAAAAATGATCTAAATTATTCTCCTTCAGTTGAATGGCAGGCAGGCGTGACATCGACCATTAATTGGTATCTAGAGTATTTAAAGGGAACTGAAACTTCTAAAGAATCTTTTTATGATCAATATGGGATCAAGCAATGATACCTTTAAGCTTACCAAACCTAGCAGGTAAAGAGTGGGAATATGTAAAACAATGCCTAGATACAGGATGGATCTCTACAGCTGGAAATTTTGTTGATAGGTTTGAGGCCGAATTTGCACAGTATCTGGGGGTTGAGTCTTCTGTGTCTGTTGTTAATGGCACAGCAGCTTTGCATATAGCCCTTCAGTTACTTAAGGTAGAATCTAATGACTTAGTTATTATGCCAAATGTTACTTTTGTGGCCTCGGCAAATGCCATTTCATATATAGGCGCATCTCCACTACTTATTGATATAGATCAAGAGACATGGCAAATGGATTTAGATCTACTAGAAAACTTTTTAGCAACTGAGTGCAAGCTAGATAGCTCTAATATCTTGTTGCATAAGGAAACGAGTCGCAAAATTAGCGCTCTTATGATCGTACATGTGCAGGGGAATATCTGTGATATGGATAGATTGTTAGCAATTTGTGATAATTACAAATTGCCAGTGATCGAAGACGCAGCAGAGGCGCTTGGAGCTAAGTACAATGGTCAACATGCCGGGACACTAGGTGATATTGGCTGCTTTAGTTTTAATGGAAATAAGATTATGAGTACGGGTGGTGGTGGCATGATTGTTTCTCATAATTCTGATCTCCTAAAAAGAGCGAAACACCTCACTACAACAGCTAAACGTGATGCCTTAACCTACTTTCATGACGAGGTTGGCTATAACTACCGGTTGGTAAATGTTCTTGCTGCGCTTGGCGTAGCTCAATTAGAGCAACTGGATAGTTTTATAGCTTCGAAAATAGATACAGCTTCATATTATAGAGATAATTTACAGAACATTGGCGATATCGGATTCCAACTTGTTCAAGATGGCGTGGAATCAAATGAATGGCTATTCACGATTACAACCTCCTCAATGCAGCAACTTTTAGACCATTTGAACACTAATGGTGTTATGAGTCGGCCATTTTGGATTCCTATGAATCAACTACCTATGTACAACAATAATCTGTACGTAAATCATAGTGATGTTAGTGCTAGGGTTCATAGCTCGGCTCTTTCAATCCCATGTTCTACCAATATTTCAAAGAGCGACTTAGAAAAAGTAGTAGCTACCATTAAATTTTTTTTCGATAGGTGATGATAAATGCAAAGGCTATTTGATTTAGTTTTTTCTGGACTTGCGTTAGTGATTCTGCTTCCTATTTTCCTACCTCTTTTACTTTTATTAAGGCTTACAGGGGAGGGAGAGATTTTTTTTTTGCAAAAGCGTATTGGACGATATGGAAAATATTTTAAATTATATAAATTCGCCACTATGGTTAAAAATAGTGAAAATATCGGCACAGGAACGGTAACACTTCACAATGATCCAAGAATTTTACCGTTAGGCCGTTTTCTTCGGAAGACAAAAATTAATGAACTTCCTCAGCTCATTAATATATTTATAGGTGATATGAGTGTTATTGGACCTCGACCTCAAACACAACGCTGCTTTGATGCCTTTCCAATGCAATCTCAAAAAGAAATAATCAAAGTGCGTCCAGGTTTATCTGGCATAGGATCTATTGTCTTTAGAAATGAAGAGGAAATGATGCAAGCTAGCAATGATCCGAATAAATTTTATGATGAAATTATTATGCCCTACAAAGGATTTCTTGAGGTTTGGTATGTGTCACACCAAAGTATCTGGTCCTATTTCTGCCTTATTGGCCTAACAGCATGGGTAGTACTTCTACCCAGATCTAATTTAGTTTGGAAACTATTTAAAGATCTTCCTGCATCTCCATCAGATCTCGACCCGTGGCTGTGATGACTAATATGCATAGTCATGATGTTTATCAAATGGTTGCTAAACTACATTGTGAGCATATCAATCAAGGCTTCTTAGCAACACTGGGACCCTCTTTTCTTACTTTGCTGTATGAGGCTATTGATAAAGATCAATCTAGTGTATTGATAGTGAAAGAGATTGATGGAAAGGTTGTTGGTTTTGTGAGTGGAGCTGTCAGTTTGCGTCTAATTTATAGTCGGCTATTACATCGCCCATTTTCATTATTTTTAGCGCTCGCGACTTGTTTTTTTTCCATATCAAAATTGTTAAAAATTATCGAAATACTTTTTTTAGGCAAAAATAATCCTATCCTTGAAAAATTACCTCGGCACGAGTTACTAACCATTGTGGTAGATCCATTGGAGCAAGGTCGGGGACATGCTGAAGACTTATTTCAGTCCCTCTGCAGTTACTTTAAAGCAACAAATGTAACTGATTTTAAAATAATTGTTGGGAGTGATCTTGCTAGGGCGCACTCTTTTTACCTCAAAATGGGATGTGTCGTAGCAGGAAAAATTCAAGTTCATGAAGGTAAGGATTCTCTCGTCTATGTTAAACAATGTAATTAACATAATAAAAGAGGTTTATTAAGAGGGGGGTACTAGGCTAATATAAGTTTTTATCAAAGAAAACATATGATTTATAAAATATTTATTACTTTACTTTTAATATCAACGAAATCTTATACATCTGAGCATATTGATTATTTAGATCAAAGAGGTATGACTAAATTATTAGGACCTGGAACCTATTTAAGATGCTCTAATTTTTTAGCTGATCCAAATGCAAAAACTTATGAATTATCCTATAAAAGGACATCTACAATGCCTTTATCACCATTTGCTGGTGAATATAAACCAACATTTTTACCAGAAATAGCTTGGGCCGGTTCAAAGCAAGTTTTTACCATGGATGTATTAAATGAAAATGTTAATGATGGGAATCAAGGCACTCAAATGGATGCATTGGGTCATTTTGGGTATACGGACAAGATTTGGACTGGAGATGGTAAAGCAGATCTTAGCTCATTAAAATATTTTGGTGAATTCAAAGGCAAACAGGTTAAGCCATCCCCAGAATCACCCTTAAAAAAACTTGGCATAGAAACAGTACCACCAATTATTACTACAGCAATTTTTTTAGATGTACGAAAACATATCTTTAACGGCAGAGCAATGCAAGCAGGAGAGTACGTCACAGTAGATCATATTAAAGAAACTATTAAAAAATCATCTTTAAGTGATAGAGGGATTCTTCCTGGAGATATTATCTTAATAAATACTGGCTGGAGTGATAACTATCAAGATCCAGATGAATTAGGCGTTTACTATTCTAAGGCGCCTGGTGTGTCTTATAACTTAGTTAAATATCTTTCTAACAAGAAAGTAGTTGGAGTTGGTCTCGATACATGGGGTGTTGATACTTTTGCTGATGAGGATGAATATGGTCCAGAAAGATCACAAAATCCTATAGGTATAGCTAATCCTGCTCATCATCATTTTTTAACACAAGCTGGTGTACATACACTCGAAAACTTTAATCTTAAAGGTTTAGCCAATGATAATGTTGAGCTTTCCTGTGTGATCATCTTGCCATTGATGACTGAGGGTAGCTCTGGCTCACCTATAAGACCAGTAGCAATTGGTTTGCCAACCTCTTCATAAATGAAGTATTTTCAAATTCTATTTGGTATTTTTTGTTTAAATCTTAATGCTTCATATGAAATAACAGTCCTAGCTACTAATATTTCTAATTATGGTGGATTTGGAGAGTGGAGCTTTTCTGCATTATAT
>MDTG01124032.1_pt1 | contig 11374 bp, 7 predicted proteins | sample 811421 | NCBI WGS metagenome assembly MDTG01 (sample SAMN05326645, study PRJNA326480) | marine metagenome | isolation source: seawater | place: Pacific Ocean: South East | collected 2011
ATAGGAATGTATCTGAAACGGCAAGAAGACTAAAAATGCACAGAAGAACTCTCCAAAGAATTTTGCAAAAAAAATCTCCCAAATAAATTAATAATTATGAGCAATGATTCAATCAAAAACCTAATAAAGAGTAATTCTAAAAAAATTGGTAAAACACAAATACTATGTGTTGGAGATATGATTCTTGATCAATATATTTATGGTAAGGTAGAAAGAATGTCGCCAGAGGCACCTGTTCCAATTCTCTCAATTAATGAAGAAAATTTTCAGCTTGGTGGCGTGGGGAATGTTGCAAGAAATATATCTAGCCTAGGCGGAAAGGCGACCATAGTAAGTCTAATAGGAAGCGATTCTTCATCTAAATATATAAAAAAATTAATAAAAAAAGAGAAGAATTTGAAAAGTGATTTTGTAGTTGATGAGCATTATTCGACACCACTTAAGATGCGGTTTTTGAATAATTTTACCCAACTGTTGAGGGCTGATAAGGAAAAAATTAGTCTAAAATCTCAAACTTCAAACATTAATAAAATCAAAGACAAAATAAATGAAGAAAATTAATGCAGCAATCACTGGAATTGAAGGATACGTGCCAGAATATATAATGACTAACCAAGAATTAGAAACATTTGTAGATACTAATGATGAGTGGATTACAACTAGAACCGGAATTAAAGAAAGAAGAATACTAAAAGAAGATGGTAAAGCAACTTCTGATTTAGGGGTTAGAGCTCTTGAAAAGTTGCTAAAAAAAACAAATACTGATCCAAATGAAATAGAATTAATAATATGCGCTACTGCTACACCAGATATGATCTTCCCATCTACAGCATGTATAATTGCAGATAAAATAGGAGCAAAAAATTGTTTTGCTTTTGACTTAATGGCAGCATGTTCTGGATTCCTTTATTCTATTGATACTGCTTCAAAATTTATTGAATCGGGTAAGTATAAAAAAGTTATAGTTATAGGAGCTGATAAAATGTCATCCATAGTTGATTACAAAGACAGAGCTACTTGCATAATTTTTGGAGATGGGGCAGGAGCGGTTCTCATAGAGCCCTCAGAAGAGGGTCTTGGATTACAAGATTCAATATTAAAATCTGATGGATCTGGAAGAGAATTTTTACATATGAAAGCTGGAGGTTCACTAAAACCTGCTAGTAAGGAAACTGTTGAAAAAAGAGAACATTTTGTGTATCAAGATGGGCAGCCTGTTTTTAAAGCAGCTGTTAAAGGAATGGCTGATGTTTCTGAAGAAATTATGAATAAAAACAACTTGAAATCAGGGGACATAGCTTGGCTTGTGCCGCATCAGGCTAATAAAAGAATTATAGATGCAACTGCTAGAAGAATGGGTGTTGGAGATGAAAAAATAATGTTAAATATAGAAAAGTATGGAAATACGACAAATGCAACAATACCATTGTGTCTTTGGGATTGGGAAAAAAAATTAAAAAAAGGAGACAATCTTATTCTAGCTGCGTTTGGAGGAGGTTTTACTTGGGGATCTATATATCTTAAATGGGCATACAATTACGAGAAATAATATTACTTTTGTAAAAATATCATATTTGTAAAATATCATAATTATGAAGAAATTAAATTTAGATGACATACAAGAACTAATAAAATTTGTTGCAAAATCAGGAGCAACCGAAGTAGACTTAGAAATAGATAATATTAAAATATCTATAAAATCTCCGCCTAAAAAGAAAAGAGGACAAATAGAAGATGTTCAATTAGTACAACAAAATACTAACCAAGTTATACCTGTCCCAAATCAAACAATACCAGTACAAAATACAACTGGAATTAATGAAAATACTCATTCTGATAATGAAACAAAAGAAGTTGTAAAATCAGAAAATGAAGATAAATATTTAACAATTAAAGCTTCTATGATAGGAACTTTTTATAGAAGTCCATCTCCTGACAAACCTGAGTTTGTAAATGTAGGTGATAAAATTACAGAAGGTGATACTATTTGCGTCATTGAGGCTATGAAATTATTCAATGAGATTGAATCAGAAATTTCAGGAACAGTTATTAAAGTTCTTGTAGATGACGCAAGTCCTATTGAATTTGATCAACCACTATTTTTAATAGATCCATCATAAATTCAATTCAATTATGTTTAAGAAAATATTAATTGCAAATAGAGGCGAAATTGCTTTAAGAATAATCCGTTCATGCAAAGAAATGGGTATAAAAACTGTTGCTGTATATTCAAAAGCAGATAAAGATAGTCTTCACGTACGTTTTGCAGATGAAGCTGTCTGTATTGGACCTGCAGCTAGCTCAGATTCATATTTAAAAATTCCAAATATAATTGCTGCTGCAGAAATAACAAATGCTGATGCAATTCACCCTGGATATGGATTTCTTTCTGAAAATTCTAATTTTTCTAAGATCTGTAAAGAAAATGGAATTAAATTTATTGGAGCTTCTCCAAAAATGATAGATGGTATGGGTGATAAAGCTGCAGCAAAATCTACCATGAAAAAAGCAGGTGTGCCTACTATACCTGGATCAGATGGAATAATTAAATCATTTGATATATGCAAAAAATTAGCATCTGAAAAAGTTGGTTATCCTGTAATGCTAAAAGCAACAGCAGGTGGAGGTGGAAAAGGGATGAGAATGGTTTGGAAAGAAGAGGATTTAAGAGACGCTTGGGACAGTGCCAAACAAGAAGCTAAGGCTTCATTTGGAAATGACTCGATGTATATGGAAAAATTTATTGAAGATCCAAGGCATATTGAAATTCAAATAATTGGAGATCATACTGGTAAAGCTGCACATCTTTCTGAAAGAGACTGCTCTATACAAAGGAGACATCAAAAATTAGTGGAAGAAACTCCTTCACCATTTATGACTAATAAACTAAGAAAAGATATGGGTGAAGCAGCTATTAAAGCAGCTGAGGCTGTTAAATATGAAGGTGTTGGTACTGTAGAATTTTTAGTTGATAAACACAGAAACTTCTATTTTATGGAGATGAATACTCGAATTCAAGTAGAACATCCTATTACTGAAGAGGTTGTAGACTATGACCTAATTAGAGAACAGATTAAAGTAGCCGCAGGGATAAAAATATCAGGTAAAAATTATACTCCGCAACTTCATGCTATTGAGTGTAGAATTAATGCTGAAGATCCTTATAATGATTTTAGACCTTCACCAGGAAGAATAACATCATTTCACTCGCCTGGTGGGCATGGTATTAGAATAGATACACATGTATATGCAAATTATATAATCCCACCATATTATGATTCAATGATTGCTAAACTAATCACTGTAGCGCAAACAAGAGAAGAAGCAATTCAAAAGATGGAAAGAGCCTTGTCAGAATTTGTTATAGAAGGAATAAAAACAACAATACCTTTCCATCAGAAATTAATGCAAGATGAAGATTTCAGAAAAGGTAATTACACAACTAAGTTTATGGAGAATTTTAAATTATAGCTCCCAACTATATATACTATCCAACATTTGCCTTCATATCTACTAATTTATAGACGCTTTTCTTTATAGATTCAACATCATAAAAACATTCCGAATATAATTCATTCTGTGTTCCATGATTTATAAACTTGTCTGGAACTCCTAACCTAACAACTTTAGCATTATAACTATTATCAGACATAAACTCAATTATTGCTGATCCAAAACCTCCTAATAGACAACCATCCTCAATAGTAATTATATTATTATAATTCTGAAAAATATCATGTAACAAATCTTGATCTAGCGGCTTAACAAACCTCATATCATAATGAGCAATATCTAATCCTTTTTTCATAAAATCTTTTTGAGCCTCTAAAACAAAATTCCCTGGGTGGCCAATTGATAAAATTGCTATGTCCGTTCCTTCTTTAATTTTTCTTCCTTTTCCTATAGTAATTTCTTCAAATGGTTTATTCCAATCTAATATGACCCCATTTCCTCTTGGATATCTAATTGAAAAAGGCCCTTTATTTGGCAATTGAGATGTGTACATTAAATTTCTCAATTCTATCTCATTCATTGGAGCGGATACTATCATATTTGGAATACATCTGAAAAACGCTAAATCAAATGCTCCATGATGCGTAGATCCATCTGCCCCTACTAATCCTCCTCTATCCAAACAAAAGACTATATCCAAATTCTGTATAGCGACATCATGTATAACTTGATCATATGCTCTTTGCATAAATGTAGAATATATATTGCAAAATGGCAAAAGTCCCTGAGTAGCAAGTCCTGCAGAAAAAGTAACAGCATGCTGTTCTGCTATTCCCACATCAAACACTCTCTTAGGCATTATCTTAAGCATTTTGTTTAATGAAGAACCTGTTAACATTGCAGGAGTGATTCCTACAATATTTTTGTTTTTCTCTGCAAGTTCTATAATAGTCTCTCCAAAAACATCTTGATATTTTAATGGTTTTTTCTCATTAGATTTTGAAATAATTTTTCCTGTCTTTTTATCAAAAACACCAGGTGCATGCCATTTAGTTTTGTCTCCGTCCTCAGCGGGTTTATATCCTTTGCCCTTTTTAGTAATACAATGCAAAATTTTGGGACCTGGAATGTGTTTTAATGCAGAAAATACCTCAGCTAAATGATCGACATCATGACCATCAATAGGCCCAAAATATCTGAATTTTAATGATTCAAAATAGTTGCTTTCTCCAATTAAAGATGATTTTATAGCTGATTCAACTTTTTGAGCTACCTTTTGTGCATTTGGACCGAATTTACTTATCTCACCTAAAACTTTCCATATTTTATCCTTTGCTTTATTATAAGTCTTGGAAGTTGTTATATCTGTAAAATATTCTTTTAAAGCTCCTACAGCTGGGTCTATAGACATGCAATTATCATTTAATACTACTAACAAATTTGTGTCTTCAGTGCCAGCATGATTAAGACCTTCAAAAGCAATTCCTTCAGTCATAGATCCATCGCCAATTACCGCTATGTGTTGTCTATTGTAATTATTTTTTAATTTAGAAGCTAATGACATGCCAAGTGCTGCTGAAATAGATGTAGATGAATGTCCAACTCCAAACGTGTCATATACACTTTCAGATCTTTTTGGAAATCCGCTTATACCTTTATATAATCTATTAGTATGGAATTGATCTCTCCTTCCAGTTAAAATCTTATGACCATATGCTTGGTGCCCAACATCCCAAACTAACTGATCATTAGGAGTGTCAAATATGTAATGTAAAGCTACTGTAATTCCAACTACGCCTAAACTAGCTCCAAAATGACCTCCTTTCTCAGAAACTACATCTATAATAAATTGGCGCAGTTCGTCTGATATCTGCTTTAATTGACTCTTTTCCAATTTTCTTAATTCTACAGGCGAATTAATTTTAGACAATAATTTTCCCGCTTTATATTCTGACATAATTTTATATTCTTAGCAAAGATAATATAAGTTTTTAACATTGTTTTTGTAGATATGAAAAATTACTAGTTAATAAATGAATAATTAGACAAGCAATACAAATAAAAATATCTATTATTTTGCAAACAAAATAATTAATAATAATGAAAATTAAATCCATATCAATAATCGCCATAATTATTATTGCTTTTATTTATTATTCTAAACCAGAAAAGAATGAAAAAATTATAGAGAAAGAAATTATAGAGAAAGAAATTATAATTCCCGAACCTACAATAGATGAAATTATTAAAAAAGGGGTGCCTCAAGACACTATAGATTATGGAGATGGTATAATCTATTCTAATAACAAATTTTCTGTAATTGAAAATATAATAAATCCTGGAGAAGCTCTAAGCCACATACTAACTAAACATAATATTAGCAGTTCTGATTTATTTAATTTAGAAATAATCTCTAAAGACATATTTGATTTGCGAAATATTCAAAGTGGTAAAAATTATACTATAATACACTCAAATGATTCATTAAAAACAGCTAAATGTTTTATCTATGAAAAATCAAAAATTGAATATATCGTCTTTGACTTTAGAGATAGTATAAATGTCTATAAAGATAAAAAAGAAGTAAAATATTTAAATAATACTATAAGCGGTACAATAAAAAAAGGAGAAAGCCTTTGGATCTCCTTATATAGAGAACTTAACTCAGAAAAAGTGCCAGCATTAGTTGATATTTTAGCAAATGATATCTATGCTTGGACTATTGATTTTTCTAGATTTCAAGAAAATGATTCATACAAAGTTTATTATGAAGAGATGTATGTTTCAAATGAATATGTTGGAGTTAATAAAATATATGCGGCTACAATAAAACATAAAGGAAAAATTATCAATGCTTTTCGTTACAATGAGAATGAAAAATATGCTGACTATTTTGATGAAAACGGAAATAATCTTAGAAGCGCTTTTCTTAAATCTCCAATAGATTTTGTTAGAGTTAGTTCCAGTTTTGGAAATAGAAAACATCCTATTTCAGGTAAATGGAAAAAACATAAAGGAACTGATTATGCCGCTAAAACAGGCACTCCAATTATGTCTACAGCAAATGGAACTGTGACATTTGCATCATGGAAAGGAGGGTACGGAAATTGTGTTATCATTAAACATGGTGAAAAATATAAAACATTATACGCTCATTTATCAAAATTTAAAAAAGGGGTTGGAAAAGGAACATATGTAAAACAAGGTGATATTATAGGATATGTTGGTAGCACGGGATATTCAACTGGACCACATTTGCATTATGAATTTTTTGTTAATGGCGTACAAGTTGACCATTATAAACAAGATCTGCCTCCATCTGAACCACTATCAATAGAACACAAAGAATCATTTGAGAAAATCAGAAATAATTATATTAAAATATTAGATAATTTTGTAAAATAGCAAAATGAAATATAATAGAGAATTATCTCTGGGGTTTATTACCTTTATTTTTATTAGTTTTTTTAATTCAATTTCTATATTTTCTCAGCATTCATTTCCTTTTTGCGAAAATAAAGGTCAATTGCCTAATTATATTTTTTCAAAAGTAGATATTCCTTCAGGATCATTATATTTTCAAAAAAATAAAATTATTTATAATTTCTATGATCAAAAACAATTACAAAAAAGGCATGATTTAATTAACAAAGATGAATATATAAACGCTCATTCTTTATCAGTAGAATTTTTAAATTCAAATAATGAGTCAAATAGTATTTTAAAAAATAAAAGTAATTATTTTGAAAATTACTATTTAGATAATATTTCAGTAAATCAAGTTTATTTTTTTGATACATTAATTCATGAAAATATCTATGAAGGTATAGATTATTACATATACCCTTCAAAAGAAGGTCTTAAATATGATTGGAGAATATCACCTAAAACTTCTCCTAACAAAATTAAATTGAAATATACCGGACAAGATAATATTTTCTTGAAAAGTGACAATTTAATAATAAAAACCTCATTAAATATAATTACAGAAATTGCTCCCATTGCATATCAATTTATTAATGGAGAGAGAATTGAGGTTGAATGTAAATTTAAATTAAAAAATAATATAATTAGTTACGATTTCCCAAATTTATATGACAAAAATGAGGAGCTAATAATTGATCCAGTTTTAATTTTTTCAACATACTCAGGATCTACTACTGACAACTTTGGATATACAGCTACATATGACCGATATGGATTCTTATACTCAGGAAGTACCGTTTTTGGTGTTGGGTATCCCACAACAATTGGAGCATATCAAATAAATTATGCAAATAATAATGTAGGTACAGATATTGCAATTACTAAATATGATTCTACTGGAACTCAGAGAATTTACTCTACATATCTTGGTGGTAGTTTAGATGAATTGCCGCATAGCATGATAGTTAATAACCTAAATGAATTATTTATCTTTGGGACAACTGGTTCTAGTGATTATCCAGTAACTACTAATTGTATACAAAGCTCATTCAACGGAGGAAACAGTTTGTCTCCCAGTGGATTAGGCGTTACTTTCCCAAATGGCACAGATTTAATTATTAGTCGATTAAGTTCTGACGGTGGAATTCTATTATCCTCAACATATTTAGGAGGTTCTGGAAATGATGGTTTAAATACAGCTCAAAAACTTAGAAGAAATTATGCTGATGAAGTAAGAGGAGAAATTGATATCGATAAAAATAATAATATTTATATCGCTTCATGCACTTATTCTAATGACTTTCCAGCAAATTCAATACAAAAAAATAATAACGGTTTTCAAGATGGTTGTATTATAAAAGTAGACAATCAACTAAGTACAATTTTTTGGAGTACATATTTAGGAGGGTCAAATGACGATGCAATATATTCATTAGCGCTTGATGAAAATAATAATATCTTTGTTACAGGTGGTACAAACTCTTCAGACTTTCCAGTTTCTAGTGGAGCTTATCAAAATACTTATCAAGATTCTATAAGAGCAGATGCATTTATATCACATATTAGCTCTGATGGAACATCTATATTAAATTCTACTTTTTTTGGATCAGATCAATATGATCAATCATATTTTGTAGAACTTAACTCAAATGAAGAAGTTTACATCTTAGGTCAAACCAAATCTCTTGGCATGAGTCTAGTAAAAAATGCAAATTATTTTACTCCATCCGCAAGTCAATTTATATCAATTTTTTCAAATGATCTTACTGAGTTATTAAGATCTACTGTAGTTGGAACTGGAAAAGGAAGCCCAGATATATCTCCCACAGCATTTTTAGTAGATGTATGTAATAATATTTATATATCAGGTTGGGGTTCCAATACTGGAAATGGACCTTTATCAACATTAAATATGCCTATAACATCTAACGCATATCAATCTAGTACCGATGGAAATGACTTTTACATTATGGTGATAAATGATAATCTAGATAGTTTAACTTATGGATCATACTTTGGAGGGAGCCAAAGTGCTGAACATGTAGATGGGGGAACAAGTAGGTTTGACAAAAAAGGTGTTATCTATCAATCAGTATGTGCTGGTTGCGGAGGAAATAATGATTTTCCAATTCTACCAAATCCAGGAGCAGTTTCTTCTATAAATAATTCAACAAATTGTAATAATGGTGTCTTTAAATTTGATTTTAATTTTCCTATAATAATTTCTGATTTTGATGCCCCATATGTAGGATGTAATAATAGAATTAATTTTACTAATTTTACTAATAATTTGCAAAATTCTACATATCTATGGGACTTTGGGGACGGAAATTTTTCTAATGACAAAAATCCTACTCACCAATACTTTTCTCCAGGAATTTATAATGTCAAATTAATTTCTTCTTCAATTAACTCATGTAATATCTCTGATACAATAGTAAAACAAATCTATATACTATCAAATAGTTCTTCTGAATTAGAACAAATTAAAGTATGCAAAAATGAAAGTATTCAAATTGGAATTATACCAATTAATCAAAATGGTATTAATTACTATTGGGAACAAAATAATATAACTTTTAATCAAAATATTTCTAATCCAATTGTTACGATAGACACAACAGTTCAATTTAATTTAATTATTTCTGATGGATATTGCTCAGATACATTAAAGCAATTAGTATTTGTAGATAGCATTTCTGTAAACACTAGTAAAGACACAACTTTTTGTAAGGATTCTATACAGGTTTTTGCAAATACAACAGGTAATATTAATTCAATTATTTGGAGTAATTTTAATAATTTTTCTGATACCATTAGCTCTGACCTAAATTATAAAACTAATAATATTGGAACATATTTTGTAAAAGTAGAAAATGATTTTTGTACGGATATAGATAGTGTAAAAATATATAATGATAACATTATAATAGCATTAAGCGGAATTGGTGAAATTTGCTATGGAGATTCTATTTTCATTAAAGCTGACGATCTAAGTCCACTAGAGCCTATTGTAAAATACGAATGGGAATCAAATTATTTGATGATTTTTAATAGAGATTCCTCTAATTTTATATCATATCCTCAAGGCTCAAGTTATTATTCGTTAACTGCAACAAATACTCTTGGATGCATTATTAAAGATTCAATATATGTGAATGTTTATGCATATCCAATATATGATTCTATTTGGTCTAATAATTATACTATATTTTATGGACAAGAGACAGATTTAAATATATCAACTTTTGATAATTTTATATGGAGTATTGGTTCTTCTGAAAAAAATACTATCATTATGCCACAACAGTCAACATGGTATAGTATAAATATTTATAATAAATTTTGTAGTTTAATTGATTCCTTACATATAAATGTATTAGATGTGTTCTGCGATCAGAGTAAAATTATAATTCCAACAGCATTTAGCCCAAATGATGATCAAATAAATGATTTTTATTATATTATTGATAATGACAATATTATCACGAAATTTAAATTAGAAATCTTTAATCGATTTGGAGAAAAAGTTTACTCAAGCAATAAAATTGAAGAAAAATGGGATGGATATCATAAATCTTCAATTCTAACTCCTCAAACTTTGGATTATTATTTAGATGTTGAATGTTATGGAGGTAAAAGCTTATTTAAAAAGGGCAACATTACAATAGTAAAATGAAATATAATTTTTTTTTAATATTAATTTTACTATTAAATAATTCTTTGTTTAGCCAGGATATCCATTTCTCTCAACAATTTGTTGATAGACTTTATTTTAACCCATCCAAAATTGGTGATATTAATGATTACGATTATCGATTATCAATACAAAGAAGATCTCAATGGAAATCTGTAGCAGAACCTTTCTCAACATTTTCAAGTACAATTGAAAGGAAAAACTTATTTAAAAATATAAACATAGGAGGTCAATTTTTCAATGATAAATCAGGAAATTCTAAGCTTAATACTAACCAATTAAATATTGCACTAAATAAAAAATTTTTAGTATCCAATATTAATTATCTCTCATTAGGATTTTTAATAGGAATTGGTCAAAAAAATATAGACTTATCTAGCTTAATATTTCATGATAAAGAAGCATTAATTAATAATAATTTCATATATCATGATTTGGGAGTTGGTTTTAATTTTGATATAAATTATTATAATAATATAAAATATAATTTTGGTGTCTCATCATATCATTTAAATAAACCATCTAATTCATTTAACGCTGATGAAACAATAAGACTGCCAATAAAAAATAATTATAATATAAATATTCAGTATAATTATTTAAAAGATATTTTATTTATTACAGACATAATATATACAAATCAATTATCGAGCAGAGAAATATTAATTGGAAATAGAGCTGAAATAAATTTAGAAAGCCTGATAATATCACCATTAATTTATTGCAGACTTAATGATGCGATAATTTTAGGATTAGGTGTTAAGCAAGATAATATTTCTGCAAACATAAGTTATGACA
>MDTG01184752.1_pt1 | contig 11374 bp, 10 predicted proteins | sample 811421 | NCBI WGS metagenome assembly MDTG01 (sample SAMN05326645, study PRJNA326480) | marine metagenome | isolation source: seawater | place: Pacific Ocean: South East | collected 2011
TGAAGAGGAAGTAGTACACCATTTTTCATTATTGCATCAGAGTTATTATATCCAGCATTGGATAGTTTATATTTTATATTTTTCATCATGGGTTGTTTTAAAATATTTCCTGTAAAAACAACCCTTGTTTGAATGTTTCTTTTCTCAAGATAAATTTGGAAATCTTTTCTCTTGAAAGGAGCGGTTTTTTTTATTAGAATAGGAAACGCTAACCATGCAGTTGATACATTACTCATTTCTTTTGGATTTTCAAAAAACTCTTTGTGTTGATTAAAGAATTTAATTTGTTTATTAAAATTTGTTTGTCTTGTCTTAATATTTTGTTTTAAGCTCTCTAATTGAACTAAACCAAAAGCGGCACCTAATTCGTTTCCTTCAAGATTATACCCTATTTCCTCAAAAACAAATTTTGCATCGTAGTCGATTCCCTCCAGATTTACATTAAATCTGTTTTCTATTCTTTCACTTTTTTCGTCAAATAACGATGAACTTCTACCCCAAGATCTAAGAAGCTTAGCCTTATTAATTACCTTTGGATCATTCAAGGCTAGTGCTCCTCCATTGCCAGCACAATTAATTATGTGTGATCCATAAAAACTTGTTATTGACATATCTGAATAACAACCTGTATTTTTACCGTTTAATTTTGCACCTAAGGTATCTGCCGAATCTTCTATTACTAAAAGATTATATTTATCAGCTAAGAATCTAATTTTTTCCCAATCACATATATTACCCATAAGGTTTGGAGCTAAAATTGCTACAGTTTTAGTGTTAATCTGTTCTTCAATTAGAGCTGTATCGATACAGTAGGTTAGTTTTTCGACATCAATAAAAACTGGAACAAGATTATTTTTTATTAAACATCCAATTGTAGTTCCAAAAGTCAAAGCGGGAGTAATTACTTCACCTCCTTCAGGAAGATTAAATGATTCAATTCCTAAGTATAATGCTGAAGATCCTGAATTGAGATACAATGCCTCTTTTTTTTCAAATAAATTTGCTATTTTACTTTCAAATTTTCTTGAATAGTTTCCCATTTGGGTTGATTCTTGTAGACATTTTACGACTGCATCAATCTCTTTTTTACCATAAACAGTTTTAGCATAGTATATATTTTCACTCATAAAGTTTTATTTATAAAAATTATTTATCTGTTTTAAGCATTCATTTAATGCATTAAAATCATTATCTAAATAAAAACCCTTGTACCAATCAACTGAGTATTTTATTGCAATTTCAATATTAATCATTGGTTTCCAATTTAATATTTTTTTTGCTTTGTTGGTTTGAAGTAATAATATCCCAGATTCATGTTCTTTTTTTTCTTTCGCTTCAGAGATATTTATTTTTGAACCCCAACGATTTATTACTTTCTCAGTAAATACTTTAACAGGTATACAATCTTCCATGCTTGGCCCAAAATTATAGGCGTAAGAGAGGTTTTTGCTTGGCGATTTATTTAAATATGACCCAAGAATTAAATAGGCATTTAACACTTCCAAAACATGTTGCCATGGACGAATAGAATTAGGATATCTCAATTTAACGGGTTTATTTTTAATTATGGAAATTATAATATCTTTCATTAGTCTATCATTTGACCAATCTCCACCTCCTATCACATTACCAGCTCTTGCAATCCCGATAGATTTTTTGTGAATGCTGTAATTATTTAAATTAAAAAAAGAATTTATGTAAGAATTTGAAATCAATTCCACACATGCTTTACTTGAACTATAAGGATCGTAGCCCCCTAATTCATCACTTTCTGAATATGGCTTTAGTGATTCTTTGTTCTTATATACCTTGTCAGTTGTAACTATGACTACAGTACATTTTTTTTTTAATAATTTGAGTGAACTGAGAAGGTTAACAGTGCCCATTATATTAGTATTAAATGTATTAATTGGATCTTTATAAGATTCATTAACTAGAGCTTGAGCTGCAAAGTGAAAAATAAAATCGGGTTGAAAGTCAAGTAACTCTTGTTTTAATGTTGAAAAATTATTAATATTCCCCGTAAAAGATTCACACAAAGAATTGCCATCAATTTCATGAAAAAGAGATAATTGATTTTCTTGTTCGAGGGAGTAACCTTTAACTATAGCCCCAATTTTCTTTAAAAGAATTAAAAACCAAGATCCTTTAAATCCAGTATGTCCAGTTAAAAAAACTTTTTTCCCAAAATAATTTTTATGCATTTCTACCATATCTTCCAAGGGGCTTTCCCTGAATTCCATAAATTGACTAATTCTTTTTTATCTCTCAAAGTATCCATGGGTTTCCAAAACCCATCATGCTTATATGAGTTAAGTTGGTGATCTTTAGCTAAATTTTTAAGACTAGAAAATTCAAATGAGGTATTATCATTTTTGATGTAATTCATAATTGATGGTTCACAAATAAAGAATCCACCGTTGATATGTGAATTATTACTCTTTGGTTTTTCGTTAAATGATGACACCGTTCCGTCTGATTCAATATTCAATAAACCAAATCTCCCAGGAGGATTCACAGCTGTTACGGTACATATTTTATTAGATGTATTGTGTGAATCAATTACTTTTTTCAGATTGATATCACCTAAACCATCACCATATGTTAATAAGAATTTTTTATTATCAATTTGGTCTTTAATTTTAAGTATCCTTCCTCCAGTCAGAGTATTTTCACCTGTATTAATTAGGGAAACTTTCCAATTTTCAGATTTTACATTTTGATAGATTAGTTCATTATTATTTAAATCAATTGTAAAATCAGAATTTAAAGTATGGAAATCAAGAAAAAACTGCTTTATTATCTCTGATTTATACCCAAGACAAATAATAAATTCATTGAATCCCTGCGAAGAAAAAACCTTCATTATATGCCATAGTATTGGCATGTTTCCAATTTTGACCATTGGTTTTGGAATTCTTAATGTCTCTTCGGATAGTCTTGTACCAAAGCCACCTGCTAAAATTACTACTTTCATTATTTATAGATATTTCTTATTGAATAAATAGGTCTCGACTTTGTTTCTATATATGTTTTAGAAAGATATTCACCTATTATTCCTAAATAAATATTTTGAAGTCCTCCAAAGAATAAAATTAAAAATATAGTTGATGTCCACCCTTGAATTAAAATTTTATTATTTATGTAATTTATGAAAACAATTATTAAAATTACGATTGATGACATAAACATAAATAAACCACTTAAAAAAATAAATTTTATAGGAACAATGCTAATAGAGCTAATACCATTTAAAGCTAAATTAATTAAATCAATAGATTTAAATTTGCTTTTACCTTTTGTTCTTTTTCTTCTGTCGTAATAGACACATTTATATTTGTTATCTAACTCCATTATTATCCCTCTTAGGTATCTATTTTTTTCAGGATAACTTTTTAAATCGTTCACTAAAGATTTAGAGAGTAATCTAAAATCACCATGATTGTAGACAGTTTTTGAACCTAAAAGTTTTAAAAACTTATAGAATAACATAGAAAAAGTTCTTTTAAAAAAACTATCTACACCTCTACTTTTTCTAACTCCAAGAACCATCTCAAACCCTTTATAATAATAATTAATCATATCTAAAATTTTATTGGGATCATCTTGGAGATCAGCATCAATAGATATAATCATATCATAGTCTGAATTATAAAGACCTGCTGTTATTGAACCTTGGTATCCATAATTATTTCTCAAATCAATTATTTTAATATTAGAATCTTTTTTTCTAAGATTTAATAAAACATTGAGTGTATTGTCGTCTGAGCCATTATTTACAAAAACAAATTGATATTTTTCAATCACTTTAATTTGAGAAATAATTTTCTTGAGTATGGAATAAGATTCAGAAACTACTTCTTCTTCATTATGACATGGAATAACAACTGATAAACTCTTATAATTCATTTTTGTTAATTTGATTTAATAATTCTTTTAAACCAAGATCAATATCAAATTTGGGTTTCCATTTAATAAAAGAAGGAATGGTTTTAATATTTGCATATGAGTCCATAATTTCATTTGAGTCTACTTTAGCATCAAAAAGTATTTTAGAATCAGATTTAATTAGGGATTTTAATTTTAAAACCAGTTTTTTTAATTCTATTGATTTACCAGTTCCAAGTTCAATTTGATTTAATTTTATTTTGAATGATTTTCTTTTTTTTATAGTCTCATGAATAAAAGAAACAACATCTAAAGTACTAATAAAATCTCTCTTTTGTTTACACTCTGTTAATTCAAGGGTTTTGTTCATTTTAAGTTCTTCAATTAGCCATGGAATAAATTTTGTTTTGCTATCAAATTTCCCGTATAAATGTTCAAGTTTAATATTTACAATCCTTAGATTAGTAATTTTTGAATACCAATTATTTATTTGTTTTTTTGACAAAGTGTAGTTTAATAATGGACTTTTTTCAAACTTAGTATAAAAACTATCAAATGTTATAAAGATTGATATGGAATTTTTAAACATTTCTATCAGTTTTATAGGAAGTAGCAAATTCGAATCTATAACGTTTGATAAATTTTCTCTTCCATAGTTGACAGCACAATTGACGATCACTTCAAAATTAATTTTACTTATCGAGCTAATTTTATCATAAGTAGTTTGATTATTTAACTCTATAGTAGAATCAATTTTTCTAACTAAAAGTGTTAGATCGTAATTTTTCTGTAAGCTGTAAAACAAGTTTTTACCTAAAAATCCTGATGCACCAACTAATAATACTTTCATCTCACTTTTTTTTTGCAAAAAAAACCATTTTTGATAATGGAATCTTTTTAGATTTTAGTTTACTATTTAGATTAAAAACAGTAAGCCTGGAAGATATATTGATATTAAAAAAGTGGTTCACAAGTAAAGGAATATGAGTGTTTAAATTTTTCCCTTTTCCTATTAAATCTCTGATACTAAACGGAATCAATCCAAAAAGTAATTTCAAGAATGACCAAAACTTTTTCTTCGTAAAAATATAAATGTTAAGATCTAGATTATTTTCATTTGCCAAATTTTCCCAATCTTTCATGTAGGGTTCATGTTCACCAGCCATAAATCTTTTATAACTCTTGTGAAGTGGTAAACCATTTTCAAGTTTATACTCATCATCATATTCGATATTTAATAGATAATCAATTTGCTTTTTTGGAACGTGATTTGGTACTCCTCTGTCAAAACAAATGAGCATACCATTTTTTTTTAATTTTTTTGAAATTTGTCTGAATGTTAATGACATGTCGTCAGAATGATGAATAGAATCAAAATCCAATATAAAGTCAAGGCTGTTATCTTCGAGCTTGATATCATTGAAATCACCTTCAACGTGTCTAATTTTATTGCAAGTATTAAGTTTTTTACAAATAATTTTTTGAAGCTCAATAACATCAGGAGATATTTCAATTGCATAAATTTTATCAATACTAGGAAATAGTCTGACAGCAGTGTCAGAAAAGACAGCTGGACCGGCACCAACTTCAACACCAGTTCCAGAGAGATTAATATCTAATTTATTAAAAACCTCTGATATAAAAGTTAGGTGTTCTGTTAGATTAAAGTATGAGTATTTTGTTGAGATTTCATCAGCAGACTTACTTTTAATTTTGTTTGTAAAAGCCTTATTTGCTTTAACAAAGTCTAATTTGTTGACAACCTCAGGCTTTATCCAATATTCTATTTTTTCCATTTAAACTATATAATAATTTATTAATTAAGGATATCTTTGATATTTTAAGACTAAATTATGCATAAATATCTAATTACAGGAGGAACTGGTTCATTTGGAAATACATTTTTGAAAAAAATTATAGGTTCCAATGATTATGATTATTCAGAAATAAGAATTTTTAGTAGAGATGAAAAAAAACAAGACGATCTCAGAAAACACATTCAAAACCCAAAAGTAAAATTTTATTTAGGTGATGTTAGAGATAAACAAGCAGTTGAAAATGCAGTTAAAGGAGCTGACTATATTTTCCATGCAGCTGCACTTAAACAAGTTCCATCTTGTGAATTTTTTCCATTGGAGGCCGTGAAAACAAATATTTTAGGAACTGAAAATGTTTTGAACGCAGCTGAAAAATATAATGTAAAAAAAGCAGTTATTCTAAGTACTGACAAGGCCGCTTACCCTATTAATGTTATGGGTATGACAAAAGCACTAATGGAAAAAGTTATGATTGCAAAATCAAGAGACCTAGATTCTAAAAAGACTATTTTTTGCGGCACTAGGTACGGAAATGTGATGGCTTCGAGGGGTTCAGTAATTCCATTATTTATAAATCAAATTAAACAAAATAAACCAATAACCTTGACTAGTGGTTCAATGACTCGTTTTATGATGACCCTAGAGAATGCGGTTAATCTTGTATTATTTGCTTTTGAAAATGGAAAAAATGGGGATATTTTTGTCCAGAAGTCTCCTGCTGTTACAATTAAAATTTTAGCAAATGCATTAAAAGAAATTTATAATTCTTCTGTAAAGATTAATGAAATTGGAGTAAGACATGGTGAGAAAATTTACGAAACCTTAGTTACAAAGGAAGAAATGATTAAAGCTGATGATTTGGGAGATTATTACAGGTTTAGTGCTGATAACAGGGATTTAAACTATGAAAAATATTTTTCTAGAGGAACAGATGTAAAAAAGATAAATGAATACAATTCTAATACCACAGAAAAGCTAGATTTAAATTCTATGAAGAAATTGCTGCTCAAGCTCCCTGAAATTCAGTTTGACTTAAATAATTAAAATGAAAATTGGTATTACAGGTCAAAATGGATTTATTGGATGGCATTTGAGTCAAACCCTTAAATATATTTTTCCTCTTGAGTTCAAATTAATTCCCTTCAACAGAAATTTTTTTTATAATAAAGACTTGTTGGATAAATTTACATCTAATTGCGATTGTATTGTCCACCTTGCAGGGGTTAATAGGGATACAAACGAAAAGAACATCAACAAGATTAATACTGAACTTGCGGTTAAATTAATTCAATCTTTCGAACGAATTAAATTTAAAGGAAAATTAATTTTTTCATCATCTTATCAAGAAGAAACAAAAAGTTTATATGGTATCTCAAAAAAAGAAGTTCGTGAGAATTTTATTTTGGCATCAAAACGAACTGGATTTGAGTTTACAGGACTAATAATCCCAAATGTATATGGACCTTTTTGTAAACCTAATTATAACTCTTTTATTGCTACATTTTGTTATCAAATTTCAAGGGAAGTTGATCCTAAAATTATTAATGATAACGAAGTTGAGCTTATTTATGTAGAAACTCTTGTAAAACATATTATAAGTTTTATTAAATCTAAGTCGATAATTGATTTCAGAATTTCTAATGAAATAAAAATTAGAGTTTCTCTTGTTCTTGATTTAATAAGGGCATTTCATCATGAATACAACAAAGAGGATAAAATCCCTAAAATAGATAATATTTTCGAATTACAACTTTTTAATACATTTAGAAGTTATTTGGAGATAAAAAGATTTCCTATATATCACAAAAACAATATGGATCAAAGAGGAAATTTTGTTGAAACTGTTAAAACCAATAGTGGTGGTCAGTTTTCGTACTCTACTACTAACCCAGGAATTATAAGAGGTAATCATTTTCACACAAGAAAAGTAGAGCGTTTTACTGTAATTAGTGGAAATGCTGAGATTAAACTGAGAAAAATTGGTACTAAAACCACCCACAGTTTTAAATTAAGCGGTCAGAAACCGTCATTTATTGATATGCCAGTTTGGTATACGCACAATCTAAAGAATACAGGTAAAGATAAATTAATTACTCTTTTTTGGATAAATGAGCATTATAACGAAAAAGACCCTGACACCTACATGGAAATTGTATAACTTAGATAAACAAAAATGAAAAAATTTCACGTACTAACTATTGTTGGAACTAGACCAGAAATAATTAGACTTTCAAGGGTTATTTGTCAACTTAATAATTCTAATTCAATAAAACATACTTTAGTTCACACAGGCCAGAATTATGATTATAATTTAAATGAGGTTTTCTTCGATGAATTAGGTATTAATAAACCAGATTTCTTTCTCAATAGCGCAGGAAATTCTGCTTCAGAAACAATAGGTAAAATGTTAATTAATATTGAACCAATTCTAGATGAATTAAAACCAGAGGCTATTTTAATATTAGGCGATACAAACAGTTGTCTAACAGCAATAGTAGCTAAAAAGAAAAAAATTCCAATATTTCATATGGAAGCTGGCAATCGTTGTTTTGATCAAAATGTACCAGAGGAAACTAACAGAAAAATTGTTGACCATATAGCTGATATTAATATGCCTTATTCATCAATTGCAAGAGATTACCTAATTAAAGAGGGAATAAAACCAGAAAGAATAATCAAAACCGGCTCTCCAATGAATGAAGTAATTAATTTCTATTCAGATAAAATTAACAAATCAAAGATTATTCAAAATTTAGGTTTAAAAGAAGAAAAGTTTTTTGTAGTTTCTGCCCATAGACAAGAAAATGTTGATGATCATGAAAGACTCGAGGAACTTATTATAACATTAAATTCTATATCAAAAGAGTATAAATTTCCAATAATTTTTTCAACACATCCTCGAACAAAAAAACAATTGAAAAATATATCGGTAAAACCCACCGATAATATCAGATTTATTGAACCCATAGGTTTTATAGATTATGTTGCACTTCAAAAAAAATCAACTGTAGTTTTATCAGATAGCGGAACTATTTCCGAAGAATCTTCAATACTCAATTTCAGAGCTATTAATATTAGATCTTCAAATGAAAGACCCGAAGCAATGGAAGAAACTAGTGCTATGATGATAGACATAAATGAAGAAAGAATCTTACAAGGAATCGGAATTTTACTTTTTCAAAATAAAAGCAATAGAGAATATAAAAAAGTTGATGATTATAATGTTTTAAATGTTTCTAAAAAGGTTGAAAGAATTATTATGTCATATACTGACTATGTAAATAAAAACGTGTGGCAAAAAAAATATTAGTTTTTACAAATCATTTTTTTCCTGAGAATTTTAAAATCAATGAAGTTGTAGATTGGCTTTTAGATTCAGGAGCAAGTATTCACGTAATCACAGGATTACCAAATTATCCAGAGGGTAAAATCTATGAAGGATATGGACTATTCAAAAAATCCTACCAAAGAAAAAAAAATATAACCATCAGAAGATTACCTTTAATTACTCGCGGGAGCGCAAATAAATTTAGACTATCCATTAATTATTTATCATACTTTATCAGTACTATTTTGTATACTATCTATTTAATCTTATTTAAAAAAAAATTTGATAAAGTTTTAGTTCACCATACCAGCCCTTTTTTTATAGTAATTTGCGCTTCAATATATATTAGAATGACAAAAACAAAAGGACTGTTGTGGGAGCTTGATTTGTGGCCTGAGTCTATTAAAGCAGTTGGAGTAATTTCTTCAAATACATTATTAAAATTTATTGAAAAAATTGTAAATAATACTTATAAATATTATGAAACTATTTTAGTTGGATCTAATAATTTTAAGAATATTATATTGAAAAGATCGGGATTTACCAATGTACATTACTTTCCAAATTGGGCAGAGAAAATTCTGGAGATAAATCAAATGAATCCAGCATTTAATTTTGACTTTGATAAAAAAAAAATAAAAATTATGTACGCAGGGAATATTGGATCTGCTCAGGGTTTCGATAAGTTATGTGACATAATTAAAAAAAATAAAATTAAGGATTTGCAGTGGATATTCGTTGGTGAGGGAAGATTTAAGTCAAGAATGAAAGAATTACTTTCAGTTCAGATAGAAAGTAAAGAAGTTGTATTTATTTCAAAACAAAAGTTAGAAACACTACCTTCATGTGTAGCAAAAGCGGATTATATGTATCTTTCGTTAAATAATAGTGAACTTTTTAAAAATACTGTTCCAGCTAAACTTCAAGGATACATGGCGATGGGAAAGCCAATATTAGCCTCTATATCAGGTGAAGCAGAGAAGATTATTTCTGCTGCTAATTGTGGTTTTGTTTCTCCACCAGATAACGAAGAAATATTTATGAATGTTCTAAAGAAAGCAATAAATATCAAACATCAAGATAGAATTAAACTTGGTAAAAATGGTAAAAAATATTACCATAAAAACTTTTCAATCGAACTTCGTAAAAAACAATTAATTAATTTGATTTAAAACGTTTAAAAATAATTATGAAAAGAGTTTTAATAACTGGAGGAGCTGGATTTATTGCGCATCATGTGATTTCATACTTGGTCAAGAATACCAACTGGAAGATTATATCTTTGGATAGATTGGATTACAGTGGAAACCTTAATCGTCTTGATCACGTCATATCTAATTTCAATCAAGGTGAAAAAGAAAGAATTAAAATTGTATTTCATGATTTGAAAGCTCAGATTAATCCTTGGATTGAAAAAGAAATTGGTGATGTTGATATAATTTTACATTTAGCCGCTGGGTCACATGTTGACAGAAGTATTGAATATCCAATGGAATTTGTTCTCGATAATGTAGTTGGAACAGCGAATATTTTAGAACATGCAAGAAAACTTAACGATAAGAAAATCTTAGAGAGATTTATATATTTTAGTACAGATGAGGTTTTTGGACCTGCTCCTAAGGGAGTTGATTATATGGAAAATGATAGATATAATTCAACAAATCCATATAGCGCCACGAAAGCCGGTGGAGAAGAGTTGGCAGTTGCCTATCAAAATACTTATGGTCTTCCCGTATACATAACCCATACAATGAATGTTTTCGGAGAAAGACAACATCCCGAGAAATTTATTCCGATGTCAATAAAAAACATAAGAGATAACAAAATTGTTTCGATACATTCAGATAAATCTAAAAGTATTCCAGGGTCTCGACATTATATTCATGCTGAAGATGTTTCAGAAGCGATATTATTTTTACTTCAAAAAAAGATTACTGATGAACTAGATTATGGAGGGGCTAAATGCCCAAAATTCAATATTGTTGGTTCAGAAGAAATAAATAACCTGGAGCTAGCAAAAATTATTGCAAAGTCTCAAGGAAAGAAATTAAATTATGAAATGGTGGATTTTCACTCATCAAGACCCGGGCACGATCTGAGATATTCGTTATCTGGAGAAAAAATGAGGAAATTAGGATGGCAACCAACGATAAAGTTGTCAAAAAGAATAAAACAAGTTGTTGATTGGTCAGTTATGAATGAGAAGTGGATTGAAATATAAAATCTAATTTTATTGTAACTTTAAATAAAAATTGAAAATGATAAATTTTTTTTATGATGCTGGTAAATTATTTTTAAGAATATCTTTTTCCTTAATGTTGTTACCTCACGGTTGGAGTAA
>MDTG01295037.1_pt1 | contig 11374 bp, 13 predicted proteins | sample 811421 | NCBI WGS metagenome assembly MDTG01 (sample SAMN05326645, study PRJNA326480) | marine metagenome | isolation source: seawater | place: Pacific Ocean: South East | collected 2011
CTAGGTGATTTTTGATAGGCTTGAATTTCCTTGTATAACAGATGAAAATCGTGTAAATCCTTTAGTAGGTGGTTCGAAATAGGTCCAGTAAGGGGAGCAACAGATAAAGCATTCACGAAAGTGGGTGCTTTTATTTTATAAGATATTTTTTCTCCACAGAACCATCATCATAGATTTCTAATTGGAGGCCTTTATTAGCAGCCTCTCTTCCTAGGACGTCTATTGTGGTGATTAGTTTTTTAGACACATCTAAGGGGTCATCAATACTTATATAATTAGCATTACCAAAGCTATCCGTTTTTATAAGAAAAAACTTAGATACACCCTGATCCCACAAAGAACCAGTTATCACATATCCATTATCAGAAGCTTGATTAATTTCAGCTCCCATTGCAAAAGTTCCATCATTCAAATTATTGTTTTGTCCGTCATTAAAATAGTTGTTTTGAGTCCAGACAGTATTCCCATCGCTATCTAATTTCATCAAAAACGGACCAGATGGAAACACAGGAGAGAAGTAGTCATCGAAAGGGAAATGCCCCAAGACTACAATCCCGCCGTCATTAGAATTTATAATGTCAATTCCGACTGCGGAAAATGCTGAAGTCCCATAATATACATCATCTCCATAAGGCGGGTCATATATTAAATCTATAATACTGTCTGTTTCCCAGCCAATAGATTTTGTCCACAAGGTATCTCCATTTAAATCAGTTTTAAAAACCGAGATATTGCTTACTAAGCCTAGCAGGCTGGCACTAACTAAACTTAAATCATCATTAAAATTATAGTATAAGCTAGAGCCAACCACGACACAACCCCCATCATCGGAGTTAACTCCACCAAAAGAATGAAAGTTTCCAAAATCATCATCAAGAACATTTTCCCAAAGTATATTCCCGAGACTGTCTAATTTAGTAATGACAGGCCTTCCATCAATAACACTATCAGAGAAGGGTCCGATGTTATTGGTAATCGAGTTAATAATATAATAACTTTGATTCTCAACCTCTATAATTTCTGGCTTTCCCCAAAAAGGAAGTTCGGATGCATAGTAAGTAGCACTACCTATAATATCTTGAAAGAGAAACTCCGGTCTGTAAACAGCAGTGTTTGTAGGCATTGGATACACAATATTTTGTTCCCATTCAATATTATTTAAGCTATCAAACTTTTTCACAATACAACTAAATGTAGGTATAGAATCGCTACCTTCAAACCCTGATAAGCTGGTTTGTGAAAACAAAAAACCACCATCAGAAGTAATCTGACAGGATGTAATTGGATAAAGAAAAAAATCGCCCACATTGGAGTAGTCTGTATTAAACCAGGATGTATAACCGGACAATCCAGACAATGCTATTTCAGCCAATATTCCATTAGGACCAATTTCAATCAATTTAGAATAAATTTCATTTGTTTGTTCATTAAATACATCAGAAATAAATATAAAACTACCATCGTCAGACTCTTTTAAAAACATAGCATTAATGATCGAGTTACTAGTATCTGTCCAAGACCAAATCATGTCGCCAAAGCTATTTGTTCTGAAAAATTGATATTCGAACCATTCATACTCTAGTCCATTCTTTGCCACTATAATATATCCTCCATCAGTCGTTTCATTTACATGCACAGGATGAGCACTGCTAGTGGGAACAAATACTTGCACCCAATCTTGCCCAAAGCTTAAAAAAGGAATAATAAATAGGAGTAATAGTTTTTTCATAATGTTAAATTTCACTTAAATATAAAGGTTTTAGTATTGCAAGGGAAGTGTTAGTCTAATGCTCAATTTAAACTAGGGGATTTTTGATTCACTTAATTTAAGAAAGATAAGATTAACAGTCTTGTTGTTTTTATTGGTTCGGCATTTGGTTATTTTAACACACTGAATCTTTTTAATTACTTTTAATAAGTGAAAAATATAATATATATATTATTATTTCCTTTATTTCTTTGTGCTCAGAATAAGACCAATAGTATTGATATAAATACAAAGAATTTAATTTTATCTTTTCAATTTGGCAATAAAATATACTCAGGCAATAAGCTTCTTGATAATAAAAAATTTACTAGAGAAGGAGTATTTTTTGCTTTTAATTTTTTTACAAAAAAAGAATTTTCAAAAAAAACGAATATAATCACAAGTTTAAGCGTCAGCTTAAGTAATGCTGTAGCAAAAGAAATAGAGATAGGTGTCTCAGAAACAGATATTGAATTTACAACCAAAATTCCCAACATATTAGCTTGTAATATTAATTACTCAATTACAACAAATAAAAAAATAAATAGATTTTTAGATCACGGCATTGCTTTACAGTTTAGAATGTTTCCATTATTTTATAAGAAGGGTAAAATTTTTAACAATGAACTACATTCATTAGGTGGATTCATTTCTTCAGAATTAAATGGCAGTTTACCTGATTTATCAAAGCCAACACAACTAACATATATTATTAACTATATGTTTAATGATTTAACATCAATAAGTTTATTAATATCTTTGCATAGTGATTGGTCTCTAAATAATTCGGAGTTACATCCATTATATCCTGGTTTAGGAATAAAATTTGAAAGAATCATTAATCAAAATTTTCAGCCTCCTTGGCTATATAGATTTAATAAATGATAAGTTTTTTCTCAACGCAACCATTATCATAAATATAAAAACAAATCTCATCATTTTGTTCTTTAATTTTTTGACCTAGTTGATTAGTAATTTGAATTAATTCTTTTTCTGTAGATGAGCACTCGGGAAACAAGAGCCTTATATTATTTATATTTTGATCGATCCAATGAATTCTATTATATATCCAGTATTTTAAAAAATCAATTTCATCTTGATAAGTTGGACCTATTTGATAATTAGGCCATACCCATTCTCCTAAAATGTCCCATTTTTCAAAATTTCTATTTTGAGCATCATTAAGATAATAACTAACACTATCAATATGATTAAATATATTATCAAAGGCTAGCACATTATTTCGTAATTCTCCCCAACGAAGGATTAAACTTTCCCTAAAGGATTCATTTTGAAGTAAATCATACCAAAAGCTTGGAATGCTCGTACGACATGCTGTTTCTTCTTCCAAAACCCAACCAGAAATATTTGATGATTGACAAAAATCTACATTTCCAAATGCCAAATTATAATCCCAAACAGGGCCCATATTTAATTTACCTTCATTAGTCTCACTATCTTTATGTAAAAATACACTTAGTCTATATGCGTCTACATCCTTACTTAGTTCACTTATTATTAGATAGTCAATAAATGAAATAAAATCTATTTTTTCTACTAGATTAATATTTGTTTGGTTAATAGATAAATCAAGTATTAGTAAATTAATTTCATCCATATAATTTGCTATGTAGTTTTGTTGTTCTAGGCTAATATCATCAGCTTTTGGGTAATGATATTGAAAACAGATAGAATTATTATTAAAAGTTGTAAAATTTGAACACCATGAAGAATTAATTGGAGACTCTGTTAATTTGTCAATTTTAATTATATATCCACCAGTTGTAGGATCATTATTTTCAAATTCACTAATGTTAACTCTATTTTTATCACGTTTAATTTTTTCAGTTAGCATATAAACTCCTTGATATTCAGTATTAATAAATAATTCACAGTATTTTGCATTAGGAGCGTAATGTCCCATTTGTCTAGATAGTTTAAAAGTCAAATTATTTCTTAATAGTGTTTTATCAGAGTAGGGTCCATGTAAAATCCAATCATTTTCTTTTGGTAAATCTAATAATGACACATTATTATTTTCTCCACTAATAAATTGTGTTTCTAGACTATATGATTTTTTTGGAAAAACCTCTTGAGAAGAACTGCCCCTTATTTCAATACTGATTTGACCATCATAATTATTATACTTATCATGGAAATAATTTGGCTTTGAATGATTGTATATTATTCCCATATCACAGATAATTCTTGGATTATCTACAATTGTTTGCTCATTGGTGTTTATTATAATAATAGGCAGATTAGATTGAAAATCTTGCCCAAATGATAAAATAGGAATAATGAGAAGGAGTAATAGTTTTTTCATGCTTCAAATATAAAGGTTTTAGTATTGTAAGGGAAGTGTTAGTCTAGTGGCTAATTCAAACTAGGTGATTTTTGATGAACTTGAATCTCTTTATACAACAGATAGAAACACTCTAATTCTTCTACAATTTGGTTTGAACTCAGCCCTAAAGAGGGATCAACAGATAAAGCATCTACGAAAGTAGACACTTTTATTTTATAAGATATTTTTTCTCTACAGAACCACCATCATAGATACTTTATAGCTTAATAATCTAGAATCGAATATTTATATTTAAAAAAGGAAATGCTAGAAAATCCCCGTCTAGAAAATCCTGATTTTTAAAGAGATGAATATTACCCCCCATATTTAAAAAGAATATTTTCCAGATTTTTTTTTCAAATCCAATTGAGAAGCAAGCAGCATCCGAATCACCACCCATACCAAAGACATTTTGAATAGACATAACAGAATATCCATCTATAAAAGATCTAAACAAGTATTTCTTATATCCTGCGACAACAGTATTTAGTGCGAGCATCGTTCCAAAACCTATAAAAAGTTCATTGTTTTTATTTTGTAAAATAGATCTAGTATATCCAACAGCACTGAACCCCGTTTTAGAATCTAGCAGACCAATTGAAATATAATTTTTAGATTGTTTTTCACTTTGACTGAAACCAACAAGCGGAAAAAGAAATAATAGAACAAGTATAAATAATAGTTTTTTCATCGTATTAAATTTCAACTTAATCTTTATTAAGTTGATCTATTTCAATAAGAATATCGGCCGCCTCTTTCTCTAATTTATCACTTTCTTTTCTATTTGTTTTAGAAACTTTAAAGGCTAACTCTTTTTTTTCACGATATAAATCTAAAAGTTTTTCCTTTTGAGATTTTCTTTTAAATAGTCCAAACATGACAATATAATTTTGATTGTAAATATAGTGGTTTTAGTATTGGAAGAAAAGGGTTAGTTTAGTCTTGGCGTGACGACATTAACACTTATCTCGTTACGTCTATTGAATAACTTATAGGGAGGATCATATATAAATAATTCAAATTTATGATCATGTTCAACCCCTTGTTTATCTAGGATTGTTTTTAGCTCTGCTATTTTTCTCTTTTCTTTTTCAAGATTAGTATATCCAGAATACTGTATCACAGCTTTTTGAACAGAATTAGTTTCTAAAAATTTAATATTTGTATTATTGGGCTTAGGGATGTTTTTATTATTGTATTTTTTTGGCATTCTAAATAACATTTCATTATTATTAAATCGTCTTATTACCACAGGAGAAGTCATAGCTATTTCTTCTCTAGTATCATTAGATCCAAAAATATAGTTCGCTAAAACACGGAAAGAAGAATTTTCAGCATCCTCGCCATTAATATAGCTTGCAAAAAACAACGGCATATATTCTCGAAATTCCACGCCCTCTACATTTTCGAGGACCCTATAGATTTCAGAATCTTGCCCAAAAGATAAAAAAGGAACAATAAGAAAGAGTAATAGTTTTTTCACTTTTTTTATTTTATAAGATATTTTTTCTCAACAGAGCCGTCATTATAGAGGTGTAATTGGATGCCCTTTTCAGTGGCCTCTAAACCTAGAACACTTATCTTTTTTATTAACGTACGATTAGTTAAATTGTAGCTAGATATTTCTAAATGTTTTTGACATGAGCATTCACAGATGTCATAAACATTCATATCAAGATAACCAAAAGGTGTTAAGTCGGTATTACAATCTAATGGAATATCAAATGGAAGGAATGCAGACAAAAGGCCTGACTCTAAAACAGGAATAAGTTCGGTGCACCCTAATAATCCATCTAAAAGAGATGTGTCACCAAAAATGGAAACGAGATCTAAAAGTGTCTCATCTAAATCTACACAGCCAACTATTTGGCTATCATAATAAATTTCACCACTGTTAAAAGCATAGTATTTTTGTGAAAAACAGCAAAAAGGAATAATAAAAAAAAGTAATAGTTTATTCATAATATGAAAGTTTAATTAAATATAAGTGTTTTAGTCCTGAAAGTTTAATTTGTATGGAGCAATCTAAACTAGATAAATTCGGGCCATCTTGAATGAATTCATCTAACACAAAAGCAATGTGGATAGTAATCAGATAAACTATATGAAATAAATGTTGTCGACATATTAGGGTATGCGTGTAATGATCCAGTTACCTCTAAAGTGGGACTATAAAGATAACCACCATTTCCACTAGTTTGGATTTCATTTAAAAAAAGCCAAAAATAATAACTATTATTTTCGTTAAAATTAGGAATTGTGAAATTATTAGGGTTATTTTTCAAATAGTTTTGTATTTGTATAAATGAGGGCAAAAACCAATCATCAAAACCACCATATGATAGTTGTGCACAGAATCGAATAGCATCAGGATAATAAATATAATTAGATGTACTTTCAGGATAATTATACTTAAAATAATGATTAAACTCACTAAATTCGGATTGTTTATACATAGGCCCAATCATAGTGATAGGTTGTTCTGAGCTCTCGGTTGATGAGTTTAAACCCAATGAGCCTTCTGACCCATTACTTACTTCGCCTTCTCCAAACCGCACACATCTAACATAAGTACTTGATGACCCATCATTATTTCCACCGTCCCATTGTAGGGAATTGTATGTTAATGCAACTAGACGTATTGTCGTAAAGTATGCCGTTGTGCCATGCCCCATAGACCTAGTCCACAAATAATTATTTGTTTTTTCATCTGGAAAATCAACCCCGCCACTCGCAGCATATGTTAACTCATCTAATAAAGGCATATACCAATCATTATATCCATCTTCTTCAAGATTATAACAATAGTCTAGTGCGTCGGTAAAAATAAGTGCTTCGGGGGATTGAGTAGAAATCATACTAGGATAATTACTACTCCCATTCCCCGTATAATTAACGCTTAACTGTTCATCCATAATGTTAATAATTTCTTGTAACTGTTGAGGAGTTAGCCCTGTCATATTTTCTTCACAAGGAAGCTCGTCTATTACGTTAGTGACAAACTGAAGAATTAATGATGCGTCCTCGGAATTTATTTCTCCATTACAATCTACATCACCATTTAGTGTAGAATTTTGTGCGAAGATCATTAATGGAAAAAATAATAGGGCGAATAGATTTTTCATGCTTCAAATATAGGGGTTTTAGTATTGAAAGCGAAGTTAATAAAAATCGGCACTTTTATTTCACAATATGCTTTGCAACTTTTAAAGCGAGGGAATTAATAGACTTATTAAAAAAAACATCTATAGAATCACTATTTTTTTCGGTCACTTTAATTTTGGATAAAACGACAAAATATTTAGATAAAACGATTATAGCTAGATAGGTTATACCCAGAGATCTTCTTTCATTGTGAGTTCTCCACCAGCGTCACCAGTGTTTATAACACCTCTTGGCTCAATCACCAAAATTTCACACTCTTTTTTTGCACAGGGCTTATGTTCGACACCCCTTGGAACAACAAACATTTCTCCTTCGGATAATTTCACTTCGCAATCTCTAAACTGGATTGACATTTTGCCCTTTATGACAATAAATGTTTCATCCGTATCCTTGTGATCATGCCAGACAAATTCGCCCTTTATTTTAGCAATTTTAAATTGATAATCATTCATTTCCGCAATTACTCTTGGAGACCAGTGTTTAGTAAATTTTGAAAACTTTTCTTTTAAATTAATTTTCCGAGCGATCATTTTAATGAGTTAGTATTAATAGCAATCTATCCTTAAAAAAAAGCGTTGATTTAGTAAAGATAGAGATTTTAGTCTTCAGGCAAACATACCCCTAGCTATTTTATGATATATATTTTTAAAGAGACTATATCACTATAGATTTGTAGCCGGAAACCATTAATTTGTATTCTTTTTGCAAGAACACTCGCGAGCCGAATTAATCGAACATCTATTTTATTCTAATATAATAATTTTAATATCAAAAAATCAACCCTAAATAGGATAGCTTTCTTATTTACAATGACTCATACTATACAAAGTATTCATATATATGTTGAATTTTGCATTTTATCAACTATATTAGCGGATTAAATTAAAAATTTACATAAATGGAAAAAGGAACAGTAAAGTTTTTTAACAACACAAAAGGCTTTGGCTTTATTTGTGAAGAGGGCACTGGACAAGATTATTTTGTTCATTCAAGTGGATTAGCTGCACCAATCAAAGATGGGGATGTAGTTGAATTTGAATTAGAGGAAGACCCAAAAGGTAAGCGAGCAGTTAATGTTAAGCCGGTAGAATAAGCCAATACAGCTTTAAGCATTAGAAAAGGCATTATTAATTCCGGTTTCTTTTTAGACCCGGTTAAGTTGGACAGGGTTAAATTCCTTGTATTTAAGAAAAAACAATAAAATCTTTTGAGCTTATAAAAGCTTTTCTAGGTATATTGTCTAGGGGAGGTATGGAATCAAGATCTTTTATGATCGATTTTTTTATAGGCTCATGTTTTTATTTGAGAAAAATATCTAAAAAATGAACAAATGCTTATTGTAGAAAATATTTTTTTTCTACAGAACCATCATCATAGATTTCTAAGTGGAGCCCTTTTATAATAGACTCTCTCCCCATGACATCTATTTTTTTAATTAATTTTTTCTTTTTAATAATCTCAGAAACCCCTATTCCATCACATGCATCACCAACCCCGTTATCATCAAAATCCTCTTGGTTGGGGTTATAGTCTTCAGGGCAATTATCAGCATTATTACAAATACCATCATCGTCTATGTCACTAGAATTAATATTCCAGTCGGATAGATTGTCATACACAACAATTTTAACCGCTTCTTTTATTATTTCAATTTCGGACTCTAATATATCCCAATTTGAATTCCAAGGAATCTCCGAAGGATCTTTTTGAAATAAGGTAGTGTAAAAAGATACTCCTGCAACATATGAACCAACCAACGAGGGGTGGCTTCCATCTTCAGCATATAAATTAAGGCTATATTCACCTTCTCGGAGATATCTCCAAACAGCTCCAACAGGACAAACAAGAGCATCATTATCATTCCCCATAGTAAGATATCTTTCTTGTAACAAGTCATCCATTCCTTCGTATGTGCAGACAGGGGGCCAATTGGAGCAATTACTTGCATCTCCATTTTCTCTTCCCCAAGTCATAAAAAAAACAGTTTCCCCACAATTATTATAATCACTAATCAATTGACTTAATTCAGTTGCGTATGGAAAAACATCTTGTTCTACTTGCCAGATTGGAAATGATGGATATTGACTTTGTTCTTGTAATACAACATAGTCCCACCCTCCATTCATAATTAAATTATTAGACATAGGATTGTTAACATGGGCTTGTAGGGTGCTGGCAGGCACAAGGCTGGTTTCAATATATACAAAGTCACCAAGAGAATTTGCAATAGTAGCAATTATACTAGGAAGATTATTGCTAGAAGTGTAGCTATTTCCAATAAATAAAACACTTAAAGAGTCTCCCTGTTGATTGCAATTTGGAAGGCCCTCTCCCGGCCCTAAAGATGTCCCGGCAATTTCTTCCCCATTTTCATCCACACACCAACAATAACCAGTGCTTCCCCAACATTGCATTGGAGCAAAAGAGCCATCATCTTCACACTGGGGAATAAATTCACCCATTAGACCTGTTGCGTTTGCTACAGCATCCAGGCATGGTGTTTGTCCTAGACTTAAAAAAGGAATTATCAATAAGAAAAATAATTTTTTCACACTTCAAATATACAAGTTTTAAAATTGGAATAATATAATACTAAATCAAGAGAAGTTGCTTGTAGGCACAATCTATTTTCTAGACTAGTCTTCGAAGATCACTTAATGTCGTTATTTAAAACTTTACCTGTAAAAGGAGGGTAGCCATTAGTAAAAAAATACCACCAACAATAAATTCGCATTTGCCATCTCATGTTTTCTTCAATAAAAGAAAACATCGGCTTGGGGTATTTTCCAATAAACAATACGGTAAACCATGCAATTACCATAATAAAGTATTGAATCATAAATCTAACAAAAAGTATAACAAAATGAGGCATCAGAATAATCCAGCCAAACAAGACTCGTGTTAACAATCTCAATCGACTAACCTTTTCGTTATATGGCAAGTAAAACTCTATATTATGATGAGATCCACTAAGCCCAAACTCTGGATACCCATCGGCTAAATTAATTAATGTTGCGGTGACTCTTAGGGTATAGTTTTGGACTTTTACAATAAACTCCCAAATACTTTTCGGATATTTTCCAGTAAATAAAATTATAAAGAAAGATGCAAGTTGACAAAATGTTACTGCAATTGTCAAAATATAAATTAAAATAAAATGAGGTATTGCAATGTATATCCACCCAACAAATGTTCTTAATAATAATTCTAGTCTTGAATAGCTTTCTTGATGGTTTATGTAAAATTTCATAACTTAATTATTTGATCATCAAACTAATATACAAATCTAGATTAGATAAATCAAATCATATTAAAAAGAAGCAGTGTTCAAGATAATAAAAAATTAACACCCCTATCACGATTATTTTATGATATATTTTTTTTGAACAGACCCATCAATATAAACTTGGATTTGGAAGCCATGAAAACTAATTTCTTTGCCTAGAATACTTATGATTTTAATTAATTCCTTATTGTTATATTCTTGTGGCAGAATTAATTCGTCACATGCATCACCAATTCCATCATCATTAAAATCTACTTGATTAGGGTTATAATCTTCAGGGCAATTATCTATCTCATCACAAACACCATCTTCATCAATATCATTTAAACAAATGTCATTACAGTCATAATAATCTTGTGGATAAACACACGCCCCATTATCATCTGTGGCTTCTGGATTGTAGTTACATGCTGTTGGATCTGTACAGCCCGCAACCGGATAAATACAACTACCATCATCATCTGTAGCTTCTGGATTGTAATTATTCGCTACAGGATCCGCACAACCAGGGATTTCTAATTCATCACAAACACCATCTTCATCTATATCATTTAAACAAACATCATTACAGTCATAATAATCTTGTGGATAAACACACGCCCCATCATCATCTGTGGCTTCTGGATTGTAGTTACATGCTGTTGGATCTGTACAACCCGTAACTAGATAGATACAACTACCATCATCATCCGTGGCTTCTGGATTGTAATTATTCGCTACAGGATCCGCACAACCAGGGATTTCTAACTCATCACAAACACCATCTTCATCAATATCATTTAAACAAACATTATTACAGTTATAATATTCCTGTGGATAAATACAACTA
>MDTG01319446.1_pt1 | contig 11374 bp, 8 predicted proteins | sample 811421 | NCBI WGS metagenome assembly MDTG01 (sample SAMN05326645, study PRJNA326480) | marine metagenome | isolation source: seawater | place: Pacific Ocean: South East | collected 2011
CACTACGTTGATAGGCTGGGTGTGGAAGCGTGGCAACGCGTGTAGCTGACCAGTACTAATAGCTCAATTGGCTTGATTTATGCACTGAAAAAAATTTTTATTTTATATTCTTAATCTGCTGAAAACACAAATCAGCGATGAAAGGCTTTGCAGTATAAATATTAGTTAACACAAATTTATTTAAAGACATATAAATAAATAAATCACTCAACTTATACTGATTCTGAAATGTTAAATGGTTGTGCCTAGCTTCAACTATTACAAATTTTGTTTTTCTTAGCGTTCGTTTAGCGCCTTTTAAAACTTCTAATTCGTACCCCTCTACATCAATCTTTATACCATAACTACCAAAGGTTTTAGTTTTTTTAATAACTTGATCAAGTGTATTAATTTGAACTTTTATCTTTTTAATAGGCTTTCCTTCAAAATTTTTTTTTGTAACCTTTAATAAAGTTGATCTTCCAATTTCTTTTTCGATCTTTAAGATTTTATAACCTTTTTTTGATCCAACTGCGATTTTGTGGAATGAATAATTTAAATTTTTTAAACCTTTTTTAACAGCTTGCTCTGAGATATCTAATGGATCAATACAAATCAGTCTTTTTTTTTTATATTTTTTCCAAAAAAAGGGGGTTCCTTCTCCTACCCCAATATCTATAAAATTATCAATATTTGGAAGCTGGGATGTTTGTTGCCAATCCACGTACATGCCTGTTTTTTTATAGAAGATTTTTCTTTTCATAAATTTACTAACTATATATATTTTATTAAGTAAGTTTACATTAAATCGAATATATCATATAATGTTCAATATTTGAACAGTAAAAGGTTTTAATTGAAAAAAAAGGCTATAGTTTTAGGTACGGGTCCCACAGGATTAGTCACGGCATGGAAATTGCTTGAAAAGGGATGGAGCGTAGATTTAATTGAAAAAAACTCTACATCAGGAGGTTTATGTAGATCATGGAAAAAAAAAGATTTTATTCTAGACACGGGCCCACATATTTTTCACACCCCAGACAAAAGTTTAATAGATTTTTGGAAAAAAAATTTTGGCGATTTATTAATAGAGGGCAAATTTTATTGTAAAAATGTTAAAGGAAAAAAATTTGATAAATATTATGGATACCCTTTTTCTTTAGAGTCGCTTAATAATTTTGATCAAAAATTAAAATTTAAAATTAAAAGAGAATTAAAAGTTTGTAAAAATTCAGAGAAAAGACAAAAGGCAAAAAATTATAAGGAATATGTAAATGCGTTAATAGGACCAACATTAAGAAAAATGTTTTTTGAAAAATACCCAAAAAAAATTTGGGGGATTGATACCAAAGACATGACACCTGAGTGGGCTCCTAATAGAATCAAATTTAGAAAAAAGTTTCTACCATTTTACCATGAAGAATTTGCGGCAGTTGGTAAATTTGGTACTGGTTGTGTTTACGATCGAATAAAAGAAAAAATTATAAGTCTTGGAGGAAAATTCAGATTTAATGAAACTGTTATAGGTTTTGATAAAACAAATAATATAATCTCAGCTATCAAAACAAATAAAAAAAAATATTTTATAAGTAAAGATGAAACAATAGTGTCAACCTTGCCTATTAGTCTAACTGCAAAATTATTAGGAAAAAAAAATAAATTAAAATTTAGAGGTGTTTGCTCAGTCTATATATTTTTAAAGACTAAGAGCACGTTACCAAAAAATATTCATTGGTTATATTTTGATTCTGAGGACATTATTTTTAATAGATTAACTGAAAATAATAAAATGTCTAAGTTTGTTGCACCCAAGAACAAAACTTTATTAACTGCTGAAATTACTTATAGCGATGGTGACTCTTTTTCAAAAAAAAAACCCCAAGAAATCATTAACAAAGTCTTATCTGACTTAATAAAAACCAATTTGATATCAATGGATCAAGTCCTAGACACAACTATCAATTTTGAGCCATATGTTTATCCAATACAATTCTCGAATTATAAAAATGAATCTGCGTTGATAAAAAGTTTTATAGAAAATTTTTATAATCTTTTTTCAATTGGCGCGGGTGGAGATTTTAACTATGCAGATAGTCAAATTTTATTTCATAAATCGTTTGATTTAGCAGATAATTTAAATAATAAATTTAATCAATTTTCCAATGAAAGAAAAAATATTAGTTTTGTCAACTTTAATAAAAATTTTACTATTGGAAAAAAAAAAGTAGGTGAAAAAAATCCAGTATTTATCATTGCTGAAGCCGGTTTAAATCATAACGGAAGCATAAATATTGCAAAAAAACTTATTGATAATGCATCGTTAATTGGATGCAATGCAATTAAGTTTCAATCCTTTCTGCCTAATACAAGAGTGTCAAAAAAAGTAAAAGCCGAAAAGTACGCAGAAAAAGTAATTGGAACACAAGAGAGTATAAATGAATTATTTAAAAGACTAAGCTTAAGCTTTAAAGACCAAAAAAAAATTTTCTTACATGCTAAAAAAAGAAAAATTTTTATTTTTTCAACACCTTTTGATAAAGAAAGCACTGATTTTTTGGATAAACTTGGAGTGGGTGCGTTCAAGATTGCATCAGCAGATTTGGTAAATTTGCCGTTAATTAAATACGTATCATTGAAAAATAAACCAATTATAATCTCGACTGGAATGTCTACAATATCAGAAATAAATGATGCAGTCGAAGTTGTCAGATCAACAGGTAATAGAAATTTAGCTTTATTACATTGTAATTCAGCTTATCCCTCTACACACTCAGAGGTAAATTTAAAATTTATGAATAATTTACAATCTTTGTATCAAGTGCCAGTTGGATTTTCAGATCACACAACAGATCTTATATCATCTAAAACTGCTATTGCACTAGGAGCAAATATTATTGAAAGACATTTTACTCTTGATAAAAATATGGAGGGACCTGATCACATATTATCATCCGATAAAAAAGAGATGAAAAAATTAATAGACTTTAAAAAAAATCAAAATAAGTTTACATCTTGGTTTAAAAAGAGTAACTCCAGTGAACAAAAAAAAATTAAATTAATTTTAGGCGATGGAATAAAAAAAATTCAACCTAATGAATACATAACAATTAACTCACAAAAGAAAAGTCTTTATGCAAAAAAATTTATAAAGAAAGGTGAAAGATTTGATTCAAAAAATATTACTATTAAGGGACCAGCGGGCGGATTGTTACCAAAATTTATTGACATAATATTAAAAAGAAAATCAACAATGAATATTGAAAAAGATGAACCAATTACCTGGAAAAGTTTCTAAAAAAATTTTGATTATAGGCTCATCTAGTTTTTTAGCTGGAAAACTTATTAAAAATTTAAGTGAAAAAAACTTAGTTATTTGCGTAGATAAAATTATGCAAATTAAAAAAAAAAATAAAAATGTTAAATATTATAAATGCGACATCACTAATCCAAGAAAATTAGAAGCAATAAAAAAAGATATCAAAAATAAATTTCATGTTCTAGATATAATAATAAATTGCTTCGTACACCAAAATTATCTTCCATTTGAAAAACAAAAACATAAAGATTTTTCAAAATCTATAAATACAAATGTAACTGGTGTGTTTTTAATTACAAAAATTTTTTACAAACTGTTAAAAAAGTCAAACAATCCACAAATAATTAACCTTGGCTCTATATATGGAATAGTAAGCGGAGATCCTTCAATTTATCCAAACAAAAATGTTACTAGTGATGTTTATGCTGCCTCTAAAGCAGCAATTATTCAATTAACGAAATATTATGCTGTTCATTTAAGTAAATATAAAATTAGGGTGAATTGTTTAAGCCCAGGTGGAATTTTTAATAATCAGCACAAAGATCTTGTAAAAAATTATAACAAAAAAGTTCCAATGAAAAGAATGGCAGCTGTAGAGGAAATTGTTTCGTGTATAGAGTTTTTGCTTGATGACAGGTGTAAATATTTGAATGGCCATAATTTAATTGTAGATGGAGGATTTACAGCATGGTAAATGAATATAAAAAGATTGAAAAAAAATTTTTAAAAACCAAAAAAATTCTTTCGAAATCAAAATTTAAGTATTTATGTGTAACAATTACTACAAATACTTCATATGAAAACAAAAAAATTCATTGCGCACCATTGAGGCATATAGAAAATATCCTAATATTTGGCATTGTTGTTTATTCAACCAAACAACTTCATCACCTTACTAAATTTTTTGATAAATCAATTGACATTATATTTGTAGATACAGAAAAAAAAATACCTTTCAATATTGGAGATAAATATAAAAAAAATTACATAATTAAAAAAAATCCTCTTAGCAGTGAATTTATTGAACTAGGAAATTTGGCTACAGTCCTTAAATCGAGGATAAAAAAAATACCAATATTAGAATTTAAACCTAATGATATTACAGTTGAAAACGCTTGGCATATAGTCAGGGATCATTTCAAAATTCTTAGTAAAAAAAAATTAACAATATTCGGAGCTGGTAATATTGGTTTTAAACTTGCATTAAAACTTGTCGAGTCGGGAGTGAATGTAAGCTTGTTTAGAAGGAGTGTAGAAAAATGTATTCAATTGTCAAATACTATAAATTTAATTAAACCTATTTCAACTTTGGCTGAAGCAAATTTTACAAACTCTCCGGTTTCTGCATGTTACGGATCTGATGGAATAATTGCTTGCGCTAATAAAAAATCAGTTATTAAAGTAGATTATTTAAAAACGATCAAACCGAATGGAATAATTATTGACTTGGGAAAAGGCAACCTAGATAGGCAGGCAGTTCATTATGCCAGAAAAAAAAAAATTAAAATTCTTAGATGTGATATTACAGAAACATTAATTGGATACATAAGACAAAACGTTTTAAATTATTTTTCTAAAACAAAAAAAATCAACACTTTTAATAAAATCAAAGTTATTTCTGGTGGATACATGGGAAGAACAAATAACATTATCGTAAATAATAGTGAAAAACCAAGAGAAATTTTAGGAGTTTCAGATGGATACGGAAATTTTAAAAAAAAATTAAGCAAAAAAAACATTTCTGATATTAAAAAACTTAAAAAATACCTCAGAATATAAAATGTTTAAAATTAAAATGTAAATTCAATTATACCTGCAAAAACTGGAAGCAAAAGGATTATAAATAAAAACATCTAATCAAAAAAATAATGCTTTACTGTTCAATATTTGAACGATATGTGTTAATATTAATTTTTATGAAAAAAATTAAAGATCAAGATAATCTTAACGTACTACGCAAGATTAATAGAGATAAAAAAATCTCCCAAAGAAAACTTGCGTACGAATTAGGATTTAGTTTAGGTAAACTAAACTATTGTTTAAAAGCATTACAAGAAAAAGGCTTGGTAAAAATAAAAAATTTTAAAAAAAAAGAAGATAAAATTAGATACATTCAATACGTAATAACACCAAGGGGAGTTGCGGTTAGAATTAAATTAACAATTGATTTTATGAAAAGAAAAATGAAGGAATATGACGAATTAAAAAAGGAATTAGGTAATATTAAATAAAGAAACATTCAATTTAGTAATCACTATTAGTAAAAAAAGACAAAAACATTGAGCTGTTTTTTTAAAGCTGTTTAAAACATTAAATTATCTAACTTTTTAAGACTATTGACCGTTCAAATAATGAACTATAATGTTCAAAAAATGAACAATTTAAAAAATTTTGGTGATAAAATTTAAGTTATAAATAAAATGCATGTATAATGCAGTAATTATGAAGAACAATATATTTGATAGAAGGTTAACCGGCAAAAAATTTATAAACTATTTTAAAAAATAAAATTATGGGTTGGCGATTTAAAGGAAACGAAATAAAATACATTAAGCAAGTTTTAGATAATGACTTAAGACCTAAAGTTAAGTTTAGTTTCAATGAAAAATTAGAAAAATTATTTTCAAAAAAACATAAACAAAAATATGCTATTACAGCTAACTCTGGAACATCAACTCTTCATATAGCTTTAAATGCTCTCGGTGTTGGACATGGAGATGAAGTAATTTTACCTAATCTAACCGTTTCCATGTGTGGTTTTGCAATTTGGCAATGTGGCGCTACACCTGTATATGCTGACGTTGATCAAGACACTTATAATATTTGTCCTAAAGATATTAAAAAAAAAATAACCAAAAAAACTAAAGCTATAATGGTAGTACATATCTATGGATTAATGGCAGATATGACTTCAATAAATAAAATAGCTAAAAAAAATAATTTATATGTATTAGAGGATTGCGCACAATGTTTTTTTGGTAAAAATAATTATGGTCAAATTTCTGGAACAGTATCAGATGTAGCTAGTTGGAGCTTTGAGTCATCAAAACATATCACAACCGGTGACGGAGGGATTGTTACCACGAATAAAAAGGAGCTAGCAGTGTCTATGAGACGATTTGGTAGCGCAGGCTATAGAAACATAACAGCTAAGAATGGTAGAATAAGAATTAACAGAGATCTTTTTCAAAATCCAAATTGGAAAAGACATGATCGTCTAGCTTATAATTATAGATTATCAGAAATATCTGCCGCAATGGGATATGCTCAATTAGAAAAAATGAATTATTTCTTAAACAAAAGAAGATCAATGGGTAACAGGTTTTTAAATCTTTTAAAGATTTCCAAAACAAAATTGCTGAAAGCTCAAAAGATACCTAAAAAATATTATCATTCTTACTTTACCTTTGCATGTACTTTTGAAGGTGAAAAATACGGTATAAGTTGGGAAAAATTCAGAAAAAAATTTATTTCTTTTGGAGGAGATGGAATTTATGCCGCTTGGTCTTTAGTTAGTGAGGAACCACCGTTTAATGATGCAATGAAAAAAGGCTTATTTTCGGGCTCTATGAAAATTTCCAACAGTTACGGTTGGGGCAAAACTCCAACAGCCATAAAGTTACAAAAAAAGATAATGCAGTTTACAACAAATCAAAAAAATAATTTTGAAGTTAAGAAGCAAATAAATGCGTTGAAAAAAACTTTAAATTATTTTGAAAATTGATTTAGATGAATAATTTAAATAAAGATAAAATAAGACTACTTAAGAAAACTATATGAAGCTAGGTTGTTTCATCCCAATCAGAACAAAATCTACAAGGATTTTAAAAAAACCTTTTTTATCAGTTGACAATCAGTATATTTTTGACTTTTTGGCGAGCAACATAATTAAAAGCAAGTTTATTAGTAAAAAAAATTTGATTTTTTGTATAACAAACAAATCTTACGATGATGACTTGTTTAAAAAATTAAAAAAATTTAAATATAGAGTTTTTAGAGGAAGTGAAAAAAATATTATTGAAAGATTTTATTTAGCTAACAAAATATATAAATATGACCTAATTCTTGAGATAGATGGAGATGATATTTTTACGGATTACACAATTATAGACAAACTAATAAATAACTATAAGCCAAATTATGCAGCAGTAATCACAAAAAACTTACCATTAGGTTTAAATTGTAAATTATTTAGCAAACAACACTTGGAAAATATTTACTTATCATTAATAGGAAAAGATAATGAAACTGGATTTAGTTTACTTATAGAAAAATATCCAGCTAAAAAAAAAATTATTAATTTCATCAATTTTCCTTTGAAAGGAAGATTTACAATTGATTATAAAGAAGATTTTATATTTTTTTTGACTTTGTACTATTATGTAAAAATTTTTAAATTTAATTTTACAATTAAAGATTATTCAAAAATTTTTAAATTAAATAATGAAATCTTTAAGATAAATTCATATTTAAATAAAATTTGGATAATTAGATCAAAAAAAAAAATGAAAATAAATTTTTTATATAATTCTAAGAAAAAAAAATTGAAATTTTAACTTCAAAATTTATAAATTTTAATAACTATGCTTAATATAATAAGGAAATAAAAATGTTTAGTATTCTTAAATTACTTAATTCAAACCAAAAAAAAAATTTCTACCTTTTGTTAATTTTAATTACTTTTGCGTCTGCTTTAGAGATGGCAAGTTTAGCTATTATTGTCCCCATTATTAATTTATTCTTGGAAATAGAGAATACGTCGAAAGATTTAAATTTATTTTGGTTAAAAAATTTTATCAGTTCTAGCAATATTTCAATTTCATCATTGCTAATAATTTTTTTATTATTTTTCATTTTAAAAACTATTTTTTCTATTTTCGTCTCGTGGAAGCATCAAAATTTTATTTATCAATTTATAGATAAAATTTCTTTCAATTTATATTCAAAGTATTTGTCGCAAGATTATCATAAATACTCAAAAAAAAATTCCTCAGAATTAATGAGAAATCTTCTCAAAGAAATAGATTTATTTAGTATTCATTTTCAATCTTTAATTCAAATAATGTTAGAGGTCATAATTTTATTTGGAATATTTTTATTTCTTTTATACTTTCTCACTTTACCGACCATAATTGTAATAATTTTTTCAGTTTCGATTTCAATTATTTATTATCTCTTAGTAAAAAAAAATCTACTGATTTGGGGGAAGGATAGGCAAAACATTGAAAAAGATAGAGTAACTTTTATGCAAGAAGGTTTTTCATCAATAAAAGAAATTAATTTTTTTAATAGAAATAATTTTTTCTTAAAACGTTTCGAGATTAGAAATAAAAAATTTTATAAAATAAATACCAATTTTTATTTTTTAAACTCAATTCCAAAATTTGTTTTTGAATTATTTACTATAATTCTGATTTCAATGATTTTTATTTATCTAATTCTGAATGGCTATCCAAACGAAGAAATCATTAAAGTAATTGCTTTATTTTTAGCAGCAAGTTTTAGAGTCATTCCCTCCACTTATAGAATTTTTAATAGCATTCAGAATTTAAAGTATTCTAGTTCTTCGTTTGCGGTTTTGTATGACGATTATAATAAGCTGCAAATTAGAGAAAAAGAGACTGAAGATTTACAATTTAATTTTAAAAAAAATATAAGTTTAAAAATTAAAAAATTTAATTATAACGATGATCAAAATTTTAAATTACAAGATATTAATTTAAATATAATCAAAAATCAAAAAGTCGGAATAATAGGAAAAAGTGGTTCTGGGAAAAGTACTTTGATTGATATATTGTCTGGCATTTTAAAAGGTAAGGATGTCCAACTCAAAATAGATGACAAAGTATTAGAATCAGACTTTGAAAGATATGACTTACAAAAAAAAATTGGCCTGATACCACAGAATATATCAATCATAAATGACACTTTAAAAGCGAATGTTTTATTTGGTCTAGAAGAAGAAAAATTTTCGAACAAAGAGATTTTAAATATTTTAGAAGTTTCTAACTTAACAAATTTATTATCAAATTTACCTGAGGGCTTAAATCATAAAATTAAAGAAAGAGGTATAAACTTTTCAGGGGGCGAGATTCAAAGAATAGGAATCGCAAGAGCGTTAATTTTTAATCCTGAAATACTAATTTTTGATGAAGCAACGAGTGCTTTGGACACTTTTACAGAAAATGAAATTTTAAAAGATATAAATTCTCTTAATAACAAAACTATAATTATGATCTCTCATAGGATGAACACGTTAAAATATTGTGACAAAATATATTTAATTGATGAAGGAAAAATCATAGATGAAGGAGATTTTGAAAAATTTAATGGTAAATATTAAAAAAAAAAAATCTATCACGAACCAAGTAATCATAACTTCTCCAATTGAGCTTAAGAAATATGCTAGAGGTTCGAAAAAAACTATTATTACTGGTGCATGGTGTGATGAAAATTTAGAGCTAGAAAAATTAAAAAAAAGAATTCAACTAATTGAACATCCTTTCGAAAATAAAAAAATAAAAAAAAAAAGTTATTTAAAAATAATTCAACTTTATAAATTATTATTACTTGAAATTGTAAAGTTTCTCAACAAACAACATAATGTTAAGTATTCATCTAATTATTGGGAGCAGATTATAGGCATATGGTTATTAGAATTTTTAATAGTATCATATGAAAAATTTCTAATAATTAAAAAAATTAAAAACTCAAGCAAGATAGAGATAAATAATATTAATCAAGATAGCTTAATTGCAAGAGACACTTTACATGCTAACAATATGAATACATCGCATCATTTTAATAATGAGCTATTTTGTTATTTTGTCTCTAATTTAAAAAATAAAATAAAAATTGTTAATTTTGCTAGTAAAAAAATAAACAAGGATGAAAAAAATCTAAAGATAAATTTTTCTATTAAAATATTTATTAAAAAGAAAATTATCAATTTTTTTTCCTCAGTTTCTGCGATCTTAAAAAAAAAAGATGAGATATTTATAATTAAACCATATTTGCCATTCTTAAAAGAAATATTTTTACAACTCAAGGTCAATAAACTTTTTAAAGCCAATAGAACATATTCCTTTACGAATTATTCAGAACTTAACCGTGAAATATTTTTTTCAAATAATAAAAAAAATAAAAGTTTTCTAAAAATAATACGTCCAATATTATTTAAAAATTTACCAAAGTCCTTTTTAGAAGATTATAAAGAAATATTAAAATTTTCAGAAAAACTTCCTTGGGCAAAAAAACCAAAAAAAATATTTACTGCAGCTAGCAATTTATATGATGACACATTTAAGATCTGGTTAGCGGAAAAACGTAAAGATTTTAAAGCAAAATTAATTTATTGTTGTCATGGCGGTGGATTTCAAACACATAGTTATTCCTCACTAAGTTTTTTTCTCAAAAAAACTTGTGATAAGATTTTGGTTTGGGGGGAAAATAAAAATAAAAAAAATAATTTTAAAACTTTCTTTAATATTAAAAGTTCATTTAAACCTTTTAAAAAAATAACAAATTACAAAAAAAAAGGATTACAAATATTAATTATACAAGACTTCCCTGCATTGTATACATCGTCTTTGTTCTCGAGTTATTTACATTTTTCGGAACACAGGTCCTATATTAAAAAACAAAAAATTTTTATAAGAGGACTAAAAAAAAATATAAGAAAACAAGTAGTTGTAAGATTAGGCTCATCAAATGCTCCTGGATCAACTAATAATTTAATTCATTATGAAAAAAATATATGGAATCTGGAGTTTAAAAAAATTAATTTAGAAACTAGGGAAACTTCAATATATGACAGCGTTAAAAGATCTTACATTGTAATTATCACCCAAGTTTCGTCGACCATATTACTAGAATGCATTACTTCTAATATTCCTTTTCTTATTTTTGCAGATCTTAAAAAACAATCGGTTAATAAAGAATTTAAAAAAATTTTGAATTACTTAAAAAAAAATAATATTTTTTTTGAATCTCCAATCAAAATGTCAAATTTTTTAAATAATAATAATGTTGTAAATGTTCGTGATTGGTGGCAATCAAAAAAAATACAAAAAATTGTGA
>MDTG01308762.1_pt1 | contig 11373 bp, 14 predicted proteins | sample 811421 | NCBI WGS metagenome assembly MDTG01 (sample SAMN05326645, study PRJNA326480) | marine metagenome | isolation source: seawater | place: Pacific Ocean: South East | collected 2011
AATGATGAAAAAGTAAAGGCAATGGTTATGTTCACTAAAGGTGAAGGATATGGTAGACCACTTGCAGAGTTTGCTACCACAGGTAAACCAATCATTGTTTCAGATTGGAGTGGATATAAAGATTTCTTACCAGAAGAAAATACTGTTTACTTAGAAGGTGAACTAAAGAATGTACATGAATCATCAGCTAATAAATTCTTGTTAAAAGAATCTAAATGGTTTTATGTAGATTACACAAAAGCTGCACAGAAAATATTTGATGTACATAAAAACTATAAATCTCACTTACAAAAAAGTAGTGGATTAAAAACAAACATTAATTCAAATTTCTCATTAGATAAAATGACAAGTAAATTAGGTGAGATACTTGATAAGTATGTAAAAGTACAACAACATATAGAACTAAAACTACCAACAATTAAGAAGTTATAATGGCGTTTACAAGACAATATCAAACATTTCTAAAACCTGAAAAAAGAGTTTCTAAATCTTTAATAAAACCACGAAACATCTATCGAATAACCACTTACAAAGGTGGACAACCTGCTACAAAAAGTGGTGAAGAAGCAAGATATGTTTTTGTAATTGGAAAGGTTGGAGATAAATTACATTGTTTAAAATTAAATCCAATAAAACCTATTGATTTTACACAATTTATCGCAAAACTAAGAGATACAAGAATCCCTTTAGCACCTGATACAATGTTACATTTATTTTTAAAAAAATATTCTCCTGCAGGTGATGATTTATTTATTACAAGAATAAAAAATAATAGAAAAGTATATTCACCAGCACTTAAAAATTACAGAACATATTTTATTAGTAAAATAACAAATGTTTATGAAATAAGATTTGAACAAGATGTTTTAGAAAACTTGTTTGGTGAAAAGAAAACAGTAACAGAAAGAAGAGATATACTCAGAGATGAAATAAATGATAGTGATGATTAAACACGATACTGATTATGTACAAAATCCCAAATGAAATTTTAGAAGAAATTAATTTTATTAAAACATCAGAGTTGATACCAATCAAGTGTCAATCTGATTTGGAATATTGTATAAAAACTAATACAGAAAACATTACTAAATCTTTATCAAAAAATGCAACACTTTATTTAACAGATGAGTGGATTCATACTCAAGAAGTATTAGATAATATCATTGAACTTGCATCTAACAAATTTGATAATTTTAAAATCATAACTTGTACATCAACTAAATTTGATTATTCCACACATCCATTAACTAATTTATTATTATGGAATGAAAAAATGGGAAGACATGATATATCTTGGGATTTCAATGATATAGATTATCTTTTTGATAAATTTAGTATAGGAAAATCTGTAAATGAAAATAGAGAATTCAAAGGTATATTATCTATAAGAAAAAGAAATAGAATAAGAGATATTTTATTTTCAAAAAATATAAAAATAAATGAAGGTATTTGTAGGTATGCAAATTGGCCACATCATAATAAAGAAACTCAAAATGATATAGAAAGAAAACCATTTTTTCCAAAGTGGAATGATTTACTATCTGAATATGATAATAGTATATTTTCTTTTGTTGTAGAGACCAGAGATAATGATAGTGATAATCAATATACTGATAGTAATCACAATAGTTTAACAGAAAAAACTTTAATATCATTTTTAACAGGTACCATACCAATAGTATTAGGTGGTAATGGATTTGTAAAAGAACTAACTGATATGGGATTCAAAGTATGGAATAATGATTTTGGATTTTCAAATGCAGATGAACAAGAAAATTATAGTAAAATTGGTTTAACATATTTTTATGAATGTATAAATAGAATTAATACAATGACTTTAATAGGTGCTCAAGAATATTGGAAATCTTGTAAAAAAGATATACAACATAATTATGATTTAGCTTCCACTTTTATTTGTAATAAACAATATAACTTATTTAATCCAAATTAATGAAAACTATTAGTTACGCAATTACTGTTTGTAATGAAATAGAAGAGTTAACAAAACTTCTAAATTTTCTACAAACAAATATTAGAAAAGAAGATGAGATTGTGATTCAGTATGATGAATCATCTGCTACTGATGAGGTAAAGGATTATTTAACTTTGATGGATTCCATGCATAGTAATCATAAGGTAATAGGATTCCCATTAAATAAAGATTTTGCATCATTTAAAAATAATCTAAAATCACATTGTAGTAAAGATTATATATTTCAAGTTGATGCGGATGAAATTCCACATGAATACTTAGTAGAATATCTTGGACAAGTCTTAGAAACTAATCCTGTTGATATTGTATTTGTTCCAAGAGTAAATACAGTTCAAGGTTTAACTGATTCTCATATACAAAAATGGGGATGGAAAGTGAACGATAAGGGTTGGGTCAATTGGCCTGATTATCAAACTCGTATTTACAAAAATACACCAGATGTAACTTGGATGAATAAAGTACACGAAAGAATTACAGGTTATGATACCTTTTCAAACTTTCCTGCAGAAGAACAATGGTGTTTATATCACCCAAAAGAAATAGAAAGACAAGAAAAACAAAATCAATTTTACGAAACGATATGAAATTAAAAGATTATTATAAGATGTATCTTACATTACATCAAAACAAAAATTGTATTAGATTACATTTCTTAGGTCAATGGGTAACTTTGATAAGTACCTTTTTGATATTTTATCATTGGTTATGGTATCTTATACCAATCATACCATTTATTATTTATCCATTTGCATGGAGTGGTCATTATCTTTTTGAAAAGAATGAACCAGCTGCATTTAAAGACCCATGGAAAGCTAAGATATCAGATTGGATGATGTTTTGGGATATATTGAGAGGAAAAATAAAATTATTCTAATGATAGGAATTGTAGGACAAGGTTTTGTAGGTAATGCAGTATATCAAAAGTTCAAGAAATACTATGATGTTTTAACTTATGATATCAATAAAGAATTATGTAATTCAGAATTAGATAACTTAGTAAGTAAATCTGATTTCATTTTTGTATGTTTACCTACTCCTATGGATAAAAAGGGTAAATGTGATTTAAGTATTTTACAAGATTCATTATTTGAAATTAATACATTGATTGAATTTGAGTATGGACAAAATAAAACAATTATTATTAAATCAACAGTACCACCAGGTACAACTGAAGAATTAAATAGAGATTTTAAATATCTTGATATTCTTTTTAATCCTGAATTTTTAACAGAAAGAAATGCTGTTGAGGATTACAACAATCAAGATAGAATTATTATTGGAGGTAAAAGACCATATTCAACATGGGCAGTAAGAATATTTTCAAAGGTGTTTCCTAAAGCACATATAATCAAAACAGATTCAACTCATGCTGAGATGGTTAAGTATTTAACAAATACATTTCTTTCAACTAAGGTTTCATTTGCAAATGAGATATATCAGTTATGTGATAAACTAAATATTGATTATGATAAAGTTGTTGAATATGCAACATTAGATGATAGATTAGGTAAATCACATTGGATGGTGCCTGGTCATGATGGTGATTATGGGTTTGGTGGACATTGTTTCCCAAAAGATTTATCAGCCCTACTTCATTTAACTGAAAAACTAAAAACAGTTAATAATGTATTGTGTGCAACTCAAGAAACCAATAACAATGTTAGACAAAATAGAGATTGGGAAAACATGAAAGGAAGAGCAGTATCATGAAAGACCATAGACAAAAAATAACATTTATTTATGCATATGAGAATGAAGAATGGTCTCAACCACTATCGATTGCAAATGAATTTAAATCTCGTGGTTGGGTTGTAGATTTTGTTTCTATTGGTTCAAATAGAACTGGTCAATATCATGACCAACAATTACAACTTTGGATTCAACAAGATTTAGATTGTGATATAGCAATGTTTATGGATTGGGGTAGATTTGATTCTCAATGGTTAGATAAAAAATTAAAACCAAATACATTTTGGGTACAAGAAAGTGGAGATGACCCACAAAACTTTGAGAGAAACTTTCCCAAATCAGAAAGATTTCATATTACTCTTTCACCTGATTCTGATTCAACAGAAGAATATAAAAAGAGAGGTATAGATGCACATTGGTGGACACACTTTGCTGATACAAGAGTTCAGTTTCCATTAGAAATTACACCAGAGTATGTTGCTGTAACAACAAGAGGTAGAGGAGGTTCAGAATTTTTAGATACAATTACCCAACATGGTGGTGGAACAATCGGAAATCAAAATGGATTTGGACCAAAAGAACATACTGAATTCTTAAATAAAGGATTAATGGTTATTCAAAAATCAAGATGGGGAGAAGTAACTCGTAGATTATTCGAAGGAATGGCTTGTGGTAAAATGGTTTTATGTGATAGATTAGAAAAATCAAAAAGGTTAGATGAACTATTTACTGATGGTGAAGATATAGTTTATTATGATGATATGATTGATTGCATTTCAAAAATGAATAAGTATAATGAAGATGATGTTGAAAGAAATAGAATAGCAAAAAATGGATATAAAAAAGTTTTAGAAAATCATACTCAGAAACAAAGAGTTGATTTTATTTTAAAAAAATATAAGGAGTATAAAAAATGAAAAAAATATTAGTAACAGGCGGAGCTGGATTCATTGGTGTGAATCTAATCAAAAGATTAACAGAAGAAGGTAACAGAGTTGTATCTTTAGATAATTACGATAGTGGTTTACGCTCAAACCATATTGAAGGTGTAAAGTATATAAATGCAGATATAGAAACAATTGAATATCTAAAAGGTGATTATGATTTAGTATATCATTTAGCAGCTCTTTCTCGTATTCAACCTTCATTTGAAGACCCAACAGAAACTTTTAGAGTAAATGTAACTGGTACACGAGCAGTTGCAGATTGGGCAAGAGTAAACAATATCAAAGTAGTTTACGCTGGTTCATCATCAAGATGGCATGACCCATATCAATCTCCATATGCCTGTTTCAAACATATGGGAGAAGAGATTTTTAAACTTTACAAAAAGGCTTTCAATTTAGATGCTGAGATATGTAGATTCTATAATGTATATGGGCCAAATGAAATTGTAGATGGTGATTGGGCGGCTGTAATTGGAATTTGGAGAAGACAAGTAAGAGAAGGTGAGAAAATAACAATTGTTGGAGATGGTGAACAGAGAAGAGATTTTACTCATGTAGTTGATATTGTAGATGCACTATACAAAGTTGGAGTAGGTAATGAAAAACATGAAGATGCATGGGAACTTGGAACTGGTATAAATTATTCAATCAATGAAGTATATGAAATGTTCAAGGAAAAGTTTGGTAGTGAAAGTGTTTACATACCAGACCAACCAGGAAATTACAGAAAAACTCTAAGGGAAAATAATGATACTTTAGAAAGATTAGATTGGAAACCACAAGATAGATTAAAAGAATATATAGATTCGTTATAATGAATATAGGAATTATTGGTTTAGGTGCCGTTGGTGGTGCTGTTAAAAAAGGTTTTGAGTTCATTGGACACAATGTTTTTGGACACGATATAAAATTAGATACATCTATTGAGGATGTATTAGATACAGAAATGATTTATATATGTGTAGGAACTCCATCAAAAGAAGATGGTTCATGTGATGTAGAAGCTGTATTTCAAGTTATTTCTGATTTAGATAAACTTAACTACAATGGAATTATCGTTATAAAATCAACAGTAACACCTGGTACAACAGATTATTTACAAATGAGATACTCAGATAAGAAAATTGCATTTGTACCAGAGTTTCTAAGAGAAAGATGTGCTTATGAAGATTTTGTTAATAACCATAATGTACTTGTAGTTGGAACTGAAGATGAAGATGTTTATAGTAAAATTGTAGAATCACATGGAAACCTTCCAAAAAACTTTTGTAAACTTAATGTAATAGAATCTGAATTAGTAAAATATTTTTCAAACACATATAAGGCAACAAAGATTACTTTTGCAAACTCCTTTCATAAAATTTCAAGTGAATTAGGTGCTGATTATACTAAAATTAAAGATACCTTTTTACTTCATGGAGTAACTGAAGGAGAATACCTAAGTGTAAATGATGAGTTTGGTGGATATGCTGGAATGTGTTTACCCAAAGATATAAAAGCAATCAAAACATTAGTAAACGAATTAGAATTAGATTTAGATATTTTCAAATTTGTTGATTCAGAAAATGAAAAATTTGTAAAAAAAGTTCCAAAAGGAATGAGAAAATAATATGAAAATACTCGTAACAGGTGCAGCTGGATTTTTAGGTTCACATCTTTGTGATAAACTACTTAGTGAAGGTCATGAAGTATGGGGAATGGATAATTTCTTCAGAGGTAAAAAAGAAAATTTACCAACTCACGAAAACTTTAAGTTTATTGAAATTGATTTATCTAAACAAGGATATCAATTAGATGATATTGATGTAGTATTTCATTATGCTGCAATAAATGGTACACGATACTTTTATGATATTCCAAATAAAGTTGTAGATGATAACATTAGAATGACACAAAATGTATTAGATTCAATTGGTAAATCAGTAAAAAAACTAATTTACGCATCATCATCTGAAATTTATGGGCCACAACCACAAGTACCAACAGAAGAATCAGAACCGATAGAATTACATATTGATGCTGATAGAGATTCATATGCATCATCAAAGGCAATAGGAGAGTTTATGGTAAAAACTTGGTGTAAACAAAATGATGTTTCTTATCTTATTTTAAGACCCTTCAACACATATGGTGATAGGATGGCTACAAATGGATATGGTCAAGTTATACCAGAACTAATAGAAAGAATAAATCAGAATGAATTCTTTATTTTTGGTGATGGTTCTCAAACTCGTTCTTTTTGTTTTGTAGATGACCATGTAAATATCGCAAATATATTAATGAATAACGCAGATAATGAAGTTTTAAATATAGGATATGATGAAGAAGTTACTATAAAGAAACTTGCTAAACAAATTCTAAAACTTTATAAATCTAATAAAATAATAGAAACAAAACCTTCATGGGCAAATGATACAAAGTGGAGAAAACCATCATTGAAAAGATTAAATAAATATCTTGATGGATATAAGTACATAACATTAAACCAAGGATTAAAAATATTAAAAAATGGAAGAAACTAATTTTATTGTATCTTTAACAACATTACCTCCAAGATTTAAACATCTTCGTAGTGTATTAGATTCATTATGTAATCAAAATTATTCAAATTATGAAGTACATTTAAATGTGCCAAAAGAAACTAAATTTGATGGAAAATATAGTGAAGATTTATCTCAATTTGATTATGGTGATAGATTAAAAATATTTTATGTAGATGATATTGGTGCAGTAACTAAATTATATTACACATTACTTCGTAGTAAAAATCCAAATCAAAGAATTATAACAGTTGATGATGATTTTATTTACAACTCAAGTATGTTATCAGAATATGATGATTATATAAAAAACAACAAAGATATAACAGATAATGTATTTGGATTCTGTGGTGTTTATCCTGTGTTAGATAATCCAACAGATGGTAAATTACATTGTGTGGGTGCTTTAGAAGAACCAATGAGAGTTGGTATCGTTGAAGGCTATAATTCTGTTTGTTATAAAAGAAGTCATTTTACAGAAGATTTTTTCGAGAATGGATATAAGTATCATTACAATGATGACTTGGCTGTATTTGCTTGGTTAGGATTAAATGGTGTAGAGAAGTGGTGTATCCCATATAGATTTGAAATGAATCATACAAATAGAGTTTTAACATTCCCTTTAGAAAAAGAAATACCTTATCCTAAATCAGGTATCAATCATCAGAGAGATGCTGAGGGAGGTTCAGAAGTTTCTTATAAGTTATTTTACAATACAGAACATGGAAAAGGATTACAAGTATAAATTACCAATTAGTGTTGGAATACTTTCTTGGAAAAGTGGACAAGTATTAGTTGATACACTTACATCACATTACTTTAATGGTTTATATGAAATCGTTAATGATGTTTGTATTTTATTTCAAGAGTTCTCAGAACAAGATAAAACTATAGCAGACCATTTTGGAATTCCTTATATACCACACAAAACCAATATAGGAATAGGACAGGCATTCATAGAACTTACAGAACAATCTAAAACAGATAATGTTTTGGTTATAGAACATGATTGGAATTTAATAGAAGATAAAGAAACAACTTACAACAGATTGAAAAGTGGATTAGATTTAATAGATGGTGATTATAGTGTTGTAAGATATAGACATAGAAAAAAACCAGGAGTTCCTCATTTCTCATTTAGACACAAAGGAAACGAACTCAACTATTATGATGAAGAAATAGAGGCAAAATCACCTCATTTGTTAGATTCAGTTCATTGGTGTAATCCAGCTGAAAGTTTTCCAAACCATATAAAACAAAGTGGTGAGTACTTTATTACTTCAGCAAGATGGGCTAATTGGACAAACAATCCATGTCTATATAAAAAAGATTTTTACTTAGAAACAGTAAATCAATTTGCTGGTAGTGGAATTGCATTAGAAGGTAACATTGGTAGATGGTGGGTAAAACAAAAAAATATGGTTGCACATGGTGAGGGTTTATTCATGCACAACGATTGGAGAAAATTCGGTAAACAAAATTAATTATGAAATATACAATTTTTGGATGTATTACAAAATATGGTGTTGAACAAATCAAACCATTTGTAGAATCAATTGAAAGAAGTGGATTCAAAGGTGATAAAGTTATGTTGGTATATGAGATAACTCAAGATACTATTGATTACCTTAAATCTAAAGGGTGGATTTTATTTGGTAGTGAATTACAACAACATATTATCCTACAAAGATTTAGAGATGTATATTCATTATTAGAAAATTATGAAACAGATGTAATAATTTGGTGTGATGTAAAAGATATTGTATTTCAGAATGACCCAAGTGAATGGTTGAATAAAAATATGAAAAAGGATATTTTATCATTTGCAGAATCAGTTAAATTTAAAGATGAAGAATGGGCAAAAGTAAATGCTGGTACTACATTTCCTATGGAGTGGAACTGGTTACAACACGAAGAAATATATTGTGCTGGTACAATCGTTGCAAAGAAAGAAGCTCTTAGAGGTTTATTCCTAAGTATTTACAGATGGAGTTTACAAACCAATAATCCTCAACAATTAGCTGACCAAGCTGCTTATAACATATTAATTCATTTACATCAATTCAAAGATAAAGTTCAGTTTGTAAAACAACAAGAAGGTTTTGCATCACAACTTCATTTGAAATATAATTTTAAAACACCCGAACTTTGTACAGAAAAGTTTGCTAATGTTGATGAAGAAGGTTGGGTTACAAATGATAAAGGAGAATTGTATTCAATTGTACATCAATATGATAGAAACGAAAATCTAAAACAGATTATAGAAAGTAGATACAAATGAAAAAAATAGTAATCACTTGTTTTTGTATGCCAAATGAGTTAGATGATTTGGAAAGAGTTTTAGTTGACTTGAACAAAGCATCTAAGTATATTGATGGTTCTAATTATGAATTCTATGTATCGGTTTCAGTTGATGATTATCTTATACAATGGGATTTATCATCGGTCAAAAAAGAATTTGTATTAGAAAAGTTCTCATCATTAAAACCTCTTACTGATTGGGCATCCAAATCTACATTTCAAATAAGACCTCAAATATTGGGTGCACTTTCTAACAAAGTTTATTCACATAACGAAGTAAAAGATGCAACTCATTTCATTTGGTTAGATACTGATATTTGTTTTGATGAAAAGATACTGATTCATATGGAAAACTCAATCAATGTAATAGAATCAAATAAAATTACAGATAAGTATTTTATTACACCAGAAGTTGTAAAGTATTGGGATACAACTTGGGATTGTATTGTAAATAAAAACTTTTTAGATAAACCTCTTGATTATTGTAAGATAAATAATCCATTTCAAGATTGTGGTGAACAAGGTGAAGTTGGATTAGAAAATGTACAGAACAATGTACCTGGTCAACCAAAAACAAAATTTGGTGCTGGGTGGTTCACTTGTTTATCTAAAAAACTTTTGGATAGAATACCTGTACCATCTTCAATGGGTCACTATGGTCCTGATGATACCTATCTTATGTGGGCAATAGATAAAATCAATTCAATAGAAGATAATTCTATATACCAGTTCAAACTCACTAATTATGTAGTATGTGAAAATTTTAAATATAGAAATAGAAACTACTACAATAACATTATAAAAAGAATTGATAGAAAAGAAGAGTTCAAAAAAATAGCTCAAGAAAATTTAGTATTAGAACTCAAAAATATTTCCTAAACATACACTTTAGTATTTAATACTTATATTTATTATCAATAAAGGGTGTATATCATCCAGTTACTTCAACAATCGTTTTACTCAAAGCGTTTCACAAATCGTTTCATTTAATTAGTTACAGTAATCTATTAATATAGGAGATTACTTTGAAGTACGCTACACTAAATGTATTTAAAATATTCGTTTTGTGTATCTTAGTTTTATTACCAGGCGGTTCTGAAAAAAAGATATATGAAAACGACCAAAACCTCATTAAGGTCGGTGAAGTTACCAACGAAATCCGAATGGGAAAGTTTGCTGGTAATCGAAACTTAACTCTCGGTGTACGAAACATTCTCGAAGAACTCCTCTTAGATTTAGACTATGATTTATCAGACCAGGCATCCACACAAGTGAATGTTAGATTGGTCTTTTTTGATATAAAGAACATTGGAACATCGGTTGCGGTGTTTCATAAAGATGTTTCATTAACGCAGATTATCGCGATTGGTGAACTCGAAGTCAATGGTAAGGTTAGAAAACGAACTACTCAGAAAGGAACGAGTAAAACAATTTCTACCTCTACTCTTGTGGTTGCAGAAGACGGAACATTTAATCAACAAACGGCGAGCATAGCGTTGAAGAAACTATGTGAACAAATAATTAAGGATTTACTATGAAAAAAATTTTATCAATTTTAGTTAGTGTACTTTTTACACTAAGTGTATTTGGACAAAATGCACCATCTGAACTTCAGTATGGTACAACAAATACTGTAACTCAAGTAGGGGACACCCTTTCTGTGGAGTTTAAATATGCAAAAAAGGATGAAGGAGCAGCAACTCTATTTCAATTCGATTTTGAATACAACAACAAACTTATGAGTTTCTTAGATGTATCTTGGAAAACTCCAAGTGGGGCATCAAAAGCAAGAAACAATTGGACAGGATATAAGTTTAACCCAAAAGCAAATACATCTGAATCAGATATGGATGTTCAGTATATTTGGTGGAGGGATGAAGCAGGAAACAATTCATACTCAACT
>MDTG01017723.1_pt1 | contig 11372 bp, 8 predicted proteins | sample 811421 | NCBI WGS metagenome assembly MDTG01 (sample SAMN05326645, study PRJNA326480) | marine metagenome | isolation source: seawater | place: Pacific Ocean: South East | collected 2011
GTGCGTTTGAGTAACTGAGCCATAAATGCATCTTTAATACCCGACTGCACAAAAACACGCGTGCCGTTGGTGCAAATTTCTCCCTGAGTATAGAAGTTACCCAGCATGGCAGCCGATACCGCATCGTCTAAATCGGCATCATCAAAAATAATTAACGGGGATTTGCCGCCCAGCTCCATGGTCACATCTTTCAAGGTGGTAGCCGCACCGGCCATTACTTTTTTACCCGTACCCACTTCACCGGTAAACGATACTTTTTCGATCTGTTTATGATGGGTTAACCAACTACCCACATCGGCCGCACCATGCACAACATTAAATACGCCACTTGGCACACCGGCTTCGATGAAAATTTCAGCTAACTTAACCGCACCATGAGGCGTCTCTTCAGAAGGTTTAAAGATCATGGCGTTACCGCAAGCCAATGCCGGGGCGGACTTCCAACAGGCAATTTGAATGGGGTAGTTCCAAGCGCCAATGCCTGCACAAATACCCAAAGGCTCACGGCGGGTATAATAAAAATCCCCACCCAGGTCTTGCTGATTACCTTCAATGGCTGGCGCAATACCGGCAAAAAACTCGATAGAATCGGCACCGGTTACCACATCCACCTCAGAGGCTTCTTGCCAAGGTTTACCGGTATCTTCTACTTCAATGGCCGCCAGCTCGTCATTACGTTCTCTTAATAACGACACAGCCTTTAATAAAATACGGCTTCGATCGGTGGCCGTCATCCCCGACCATTGCTCAAACCCTTTTTGTGCACTGGCAATCGCCGCATCACGAATATATTCGTCCGCCACTTCTACTTTATAGGCAAGCTTGCCAGTAGCCGGATTAATCACATCAAAACTTTCGCCACTGGCATTATCTAGCGGTTTACCGTCAATAAAATTCTTTAGCGTATTCATACCAAGCTCCCAAAGCGATGGATCTGCATGTGGATAAATTCTTTACATAGACGTTCAGATTCTTTAAAGCTGCGATCCTTGTCCGCACTTAAGGTGCTGCGTAGCCACATGCCATCGATCATGGCTGCCGTCATACGCGCCGCTTCTGCGGCTTTTTGCGGGTCTTCAATTAACTGGCGAAAAGAAAACCTTAAATTACTCTCAAGACGCTTACTGTTAACAGCCTGTAATCGAGCAAGACCAACATCGTGGGTGGCCTGCCCCCAAAACGATAACCATGCAGTGGTCACAGAAGAAGAGCGCTGAAAACCCGAAAAATTAGTTTCCACCACCATCATTAATCGCTCTAGAGCACTTGGGTTTTCTGCTTGTGCGATACGAGTCAGTAACCCTTGTTTGAGCTGATCCAGCAAATGGCGCACTGCGGCCTCAATCACACCCTGCTTACCACCAAAGTAGTGACTAATGATGCCTGATGACATACCTGCTAACCGGCTAATTGTGACAATCGTAGTGCCCTGAAAACCATGAGCCTCAATAGACTTCAATGTGGCCTCGATTAACTGCAACTTACGCACAGGCTCTATTCCTACTGTTGACATTTTTAATTAATTGAACGTTCAATTAACAACAAGTCTAAAGTTTAGACCTCTATATATCAACCCCCAATAAAGTGAGGCTTAAATGTAAACACCACACCTACACCCCCTTTAAATGCCTGCACACCCACTCAAGCATAGGCCATAAAGCAGAAATAATTAGTTACAGCACGATGGATTAATCTCTAAAAAGACCCCTAAAAAAGAAATAAAGGCATCAATCCGACTTAAGTTTAGCCCCTTAATATGAAAGCCCAATAAAACGCACACAAGATAAGTACACACCAACTAATAAAAACGCCTGCAACCACACGCCTAATATCCTTTGCGGCACAAATGGTCTTAAGTGCTTCTCAATTGGCAAGCGACTCGGTGCTCAATCGGGAAGGCCTCGCCAAGCCCTGAGCTTTAAAATACACTCCACACTATTGATAACGCAGCCCACAATAGTAAGTAGCCATGCCAGCACCCAACTCTATAACCCTACCAAGCCCTGCCAAATTAAATTTATTCCTGCACATTACCGGTCAGCGCGACAATGGTTACCACGAACTGCAAACCATCTTTCAGTTTATTGATATCTGCGATGAACTCACTTTTAAAGCAAACAACAGTGGCGAGATAACCATCACCCCGCCCATTCCAGGAGTGAGCCTAGAAGACAACCTGATTTATAAAGCGGCCAAAATAATTCAAGATAAAACCGGCTGCAGCCAAGGGGCCGACATTCATTTGCATAAAATTTTACCCATGGGCGGCGGACTCGGCGGCGGCAGCTCCAATGCCGCCACGGCATTGGTTGGTCTAAATCATTTATGGCAAACCCAACTAGGCACAACCGAATTAGCTGAGCTAGGCTTACAGCTGGGCGCGGATGTCCCTGTGTTCGTGCACGGTAAAGCAGCATGGGCAGAGGGCGTTGGCGATCAACTAACACCGATGGATGACTTAAAAGAGAATTGGTTTGTGGTGGTTGTACCACCTTGCCATGTGAACACCGCTAAGATTTTTTCAAACAAAAGTTTGACAAGGGACACGCCAACGTGCAGAATGAGCGCCGCTCTCAGGGGCGAGGGTCAAAATGACTGTGAATCAGTGGTTTGCAAACTCTACCAAGAAGTTTCTAACTCATTGAATTTGCTAAAGAATTTTGGCTCTGCTAGAATGACTGGCACTGGCGCTTGCGTCTTCTTAGAGGTAGAATCTAAGAACGAAGCAAACTCGGTTCTAGCCAAGCTACCAGCTGATACAAAAGCTTTCGTGGCGAAAGGCATTAACCAATCGCCATTGCAAAAAGCTTTAATTAGCTGAGTCAATTTAGGGGTGTAGCCAAGCGGTAAGGCAACGGGTTTTGATCCCGTCATGCGTAGGTTCGAATCCTGCCACCCCTGCCATCTTTTTTAAAATCCATCATTGATCAAGCTAATTAGCACATGGGGTATCCGACGTGTCTAAGTTAATGGTTTTTACCGGTAACGCAAATCCGGAATTGGCGCGTCTTATTGTTGAGCGTCTAGACCTTCCCCTAGGTGAGGCCACTTGCGGGCAATTCAGTGATGGTGAAATCACCATTGATATCCAAGAAAACGTGCGCGGTAAAGACGTTTTCATTATCCAGCCTACCTGCGTTCCAACCAATGACAACCTCATGGAAGTGTTGTTAATGGCCGATGCATTGCGTCGCTCTTCTGCAGGTCGTGTTACGGCTGTTATTCCTTATTATGGTTATGCTCGCCAAGATCGTCGTGTACGTTCTGCGCGTGTACCTATCTCTGCAAAGGTTGTGGCCGATATGCTGCAAACCGCGGGTGTTGATCGTGTTTTAACCGTTGACCTTCACGCAGACCAAATTCAAGGCTTCTTCAATATCCCAATGGATAACATCTACGGTTCACCGATTTTATTAGATGATATCGAGAAGCAAAACTACGACAACCTAATGGTTGTTTCTCCCGACGTAGGTGGAGTGGTACGTGCTCGCGCAATTGCTAAGCAATTAAACGATGCTGACCTAGCCATCATTGATAAGCGTCGCCCTCAAGCAAACGAAGCGCAAGTTATGCACATCATTGGTGATGTGACTGATCGTACTTGTGTGCTGGTTGATGACATGGTCGATACCGCAGGTACTCTATGTAAAGCAGCCGATGCACTTAAGCAGTTTGGTGCAAAAAAGGTTGTGGCTTACTGTACACATCCTGTACTATCCGGCGCCGCGCTTGAGAATATCAACAACTCTCAATTAGATGAGCTGGTTGTCACTGACACCATCCCATTAACCGATAAAACGAAAGCCTGTTCGAAAATTCGACAGCTTACGTTAGCGGGCTTGTTAGCGGAGTCAATCCGACGCGTTAACAACGAAGAATCCATCAGTGCGATGTTTCGTTAATTCGAAACCTGGCATTTGATAGAGCTTAAAGGTCACTTTAAGCAATGGGCTCTAATCCTGGTCGCGGGGTTAGGGCTAATTTTATTTATAAAGGGTAATAACCATGGCTAATTACGAATTGAACGCTGAAGTTCGCGAATTGAAAGGTACGAGTGCGAGCCGCCGCCTTCGTCGCGAAGCAGGCAAAACTCCTGGTATCGTTTACGGCGGTGAAAAAGAACCAACTCAGGTTACTTTAGAGCTTAAAGAACTAAACAAAGCTTTTGAAGATGAAGGTTTTTTCAGCCACATCATCAAGCTTAACGTTGCTGGCGCAACTGAAACAGTACTTGTAAAAGACGTTCAACGTCACGCTTACAAGCCAGTTATCCTACACGTTGATTTCCAACGCGTATCTAACACCACTGTAATCAAGCAGCACATCCCTCTACACTTCATCAACGAAGAAAGCTGTAAAGGCGTTAAGCTACAAGGCGGTAAGGTTAAGCACACTATCTCTGACGTACTAGTAATCTGTGAAGCAGGTAAACTACCTGAGTTCATCGAAGTTGATCTAGCTGACGCTGAAGTAGGCACCATTCTTCACCTTTCTGATCTTAAGCTTCCAGAAGGCGTTGAAATCCTTGAGCTAACTCACGGTTCTGACCACGATTCTGCTGTTCTATCTATTGATGTACCTAAAGGTGCAGCTGCAGATGAAGAAGGCGAATCTGAAGAAGCCGCTGCAGAGTAACCCATTAAGTTAAGGCACTAGCGTGAAGGATAACATTCGTCTGATTGTGGGCCTGGGTAATCCCGGTTCGGAATATGAGAATACGCGTCACAACGCTGGTGCTTGGTTACTCAACGAGATTGCACGTCAATATGGCGTGCAACTCAAACCTGAAAAAAAATTCCACGGTCTCAGTGGCAAAGCCTTAATCAAAGGCAAAGAAGTCTTTTTACTCTTCCCTACTACCTTCATGAATGTCAGTGGCCAAGCGGTTCAAGCCCTTGCCAATTTCTATAAAATTCCTGTCAATGAAATTTTAGTCCTACATGATGAACTTGATTTGCCCGTGGGGACAGCCAAACTAAAACTCGGTGGCGGTCATGGTGGTCAAAACGGATTACGTGACATCATTAGTAAAATGGCCAACAACAAAAATTTTTATCGCCTGCGTATTGGTATCGGACATCCTGGTGATAAAAACAAGGTTACCGGCCATGTGTTGGGCAAACCCAATAAAGATGAGTTAAAAAAGATCGAAACCATCATTGATGCCGCCGCGTCTGAAATAGACAGCGTGGTTACTGGTGATTGGGCAGGTGCCATGAATCGCCTGCACAGCGTCAAAGCGTAACATCAGCACCGAGTCACTTTTGGGCTTAAACAAGGGTGCAAGAATCATCCATTATGTTTATTCCGTGAATGTAATGTACAAATTTAACAAAATGAAAGACTGCGTCCGGCGTTTAACGCCCGACTCATAACCGAGGTAATCAACATGGGTTTCAAATGTGGCATTGTCGGCTTACCAAACGTTGGTAAATCTACTCTTTTCAACGCACTGACCAAGTCTGGTATTGGCGCAGAGAACTTTCCATTTTGTACAATTGAGCCGAACAGCGGTGTCGTGGCTATGCCAGACCCTCGCTTAGATGCATTGGCGGCCATTGTTAATCCACAAAAAACCATCGCCACTACCATGGAGTTTGTGGATATTGCAGGCCTTGTAAAAGGTGCCTCCAAAGGTGAAGGCTTAGGCAACCAGTTTTTAGCGAACATCCGTGAGACAGACGCCATCGCTCATGTTGTGCGCTGCTTTGAAGATGAAAACGTGATTCACGTTGAAAACCGCATTAACCCAGCCGATGACATTGATGTTATCAACCTTGAATTGATTTTGGCTGACTTAGAGTCCGCTGAAAAACAACTGCAACGTGTTACCCGCACAGCCAAAAGCGGCGATAAAGACGCGGTAGCGGATAAAAACCTATTAGAGAAAATGGTGGCGCATTTAGAAAATGACAAGCCAATCCGCTCTATGGACTTAAACGATGACGAGCAAAAGCGCGTGCGTTTATTCCACATGATTACCGTAAAACCGACCATGTATATTGCCAACGTATCGGAAGATGGTTTTGAAAATAACCCATTCCTAGACATCGTCAACGAAATCGCGGCACAAGAAAACGCAGTGGTTGTGCCTGTTTGTAATAAGATTGAACAAGAAATCTCTGAGCTTGATGACCCAGAAGATGTGGCCATGTTCCTTGAAGAAATGGGGCAAACTGAACCCGGTCTTAACCGTGTTATCCGTGGTGGCTATGAACTGCTTGGTCTGCAAACCTATTTCACCGCCGGTGTAAAAGAAGTGCGCGCTTGGACTATCAAGAAAAATAGCACGGCACCGCGTGCTGCTGCAGCCATTCATACGGATTTCGAGAAAGGCTTCATTCGTGCCGAAACCATGGCATACGATGACTTCATCGAATACAACGGCGAAGCCGGCTGCAAGCAAGCGGGTAAACTGCGTGTAGAAGGTAAAGAGTACATCGTAAAAGATGGCGATATTTTGCACTTCTTATTTAACGTATAAGCAGTGAAACGTTAAACACCCTTTATACAAGGGTGTTTAACCCACCCTCAAACATCCGTGAATATATCCATTTGGCACATGGTGCCACTCTTAGCCCCCTCTTAAAATTAACCCTCTGAAACATAAAACATATCTGCTGCTCTTATTGATATGCCTCGTGTAACATTTTAAGCATCTAAAACTGACCAAAACTGGTTATCTCATTAGCGTGCTCTAAAGTAAAAGTAAGCCCTCCATGCTCATATAAGATAACAGACGGATATGCCCTTAAAGAGCTACACCCTTTCGTTGCGCCAAACATTAATAACCACAGGTTTACTAATGTTGGCCTTATATGCTGGAATACTATTAGTGTACCAGCACGTTGCCCGTGGTCAGATTCAAGACGAGCTCAATGAGCGTATCAACAGCGAAATGGAAGTACGCACCGATGCCATCAAGAGCAGTATTGCTAAGCTTCATCAACGAATTCAATTCCTCTATACCACGCCACCTATACAGGGGATCGTGAGGGCCTCCGCTCATGATGGAATTGATCCTACAGACGGCACCCCCCTATCTCAATGGAAAACTCGGCTAGCGATTATTTTTGAAGGCTACCTTGAAAATTATCCGGATATTAGTCAAATACGTTACATCGGTGCAGCCGATAACGGTAAAGAGCTGGTGCGGGTAGAAAGACAAGGCAGCAATATTAAGCGAATACCGAATGAACGCCTCCAGTCGAAAGGCGATTCGGATTACTTTAAAGAAGTATCCCAATATCACCCTCGAAAAATTTATGTCTCCAACATCAATTTGAATCGGGAATATGGCGAAATCCAGTTGCCTTACACCCCGACCCAGCGGGTTGCCATGCCCGTATTTAGAAATGACAATGTTTTTTTTGGTATGGTGGTCATCAATCTTGATGCACGCTATCAAATAGATTCTCTCGTCAACAACCTCAATGCAGACTTAACGCTGTACCTTTTAAACAATAAAGGTGGATATGTACGCCACCCAGACGATGAGCAATCATTTTTATTTGAATTCGATAAGCAAAGCCGCTGGGATAATGAGTTTACAAAGCGGATTAAAGCAGAAAATACAAATACACTGACTGAAGTCACACATATCCCGTTGCAAAATCAATTCTATTTTTCTTCACAACGCATTCTTTTATCTGGGTTAGAAGAGGGGCGCTATTTAACACTGATTATTGGCACTGTAGACGCTGTTATGAATACGCTGATATATCAGCGTATTTTAATTACCGCGCAAATCATGGCGATACTGTTAAGTGTGGTTTATATCCTGTTTTCTATCGCTCAAGTTAATGTACATAAACGGTTAATCTTGATGCGTGATCAAGCCGAATTCAAAGCCATTGTATCCGGTTCAGACGAAGGGATTATTTCCATGGACCAACAAGGTGTCATCAAAAGTTGGAATAATGCAGCCACAGAAATCACTGGCTTTACAAAGCAAGTGGCACAGGGTCAAACTATGTTTGACTTATTTTTAGATCCAGATTCGTCATCAGTTAACCTGACATCTATCATTCAGGTTTTTAAAAAAAGTGAACCTATAATAATTGAATGTAAAGCCAAAAGCCGTAAAAACGATTCACTGATTCTCACTCTTAATTTATCCCCTATCATACTAGACAATGGTAAAACCATTGGTGTTGCCGCTTTATTTAGCGATATTACTGAGAGAAAGAAAATAGAAGAAGATATTTTACAACTCACACATCACTTGAAGAAAAAGTAAAATCCAGAACAAAGCAACTTGAAGAAGCGCGCAATCAAGCATTAGATGCAAGCAGTATCAAAAGCGAGTTCATTGCTAATGTTAGCCATGAAATACGCACCCCTATGAATGGCGTCCTTGGCATGTTGGAACTGCTGGCTAAAGATGGGCTTACAGCACGTCAGCAACACCAGCTAGAAATGGCAAAACTCTCTGCCAAGCACCTTACGCACTTAGTAAATGATATTTTGGACATGTCGAAAATTGAAGCAGGTAAATTAGAGATAGAAGAAGAGAATTTTAATTTACTGCATTTTCTTTCAGACATCGCAACCTCTCTTGCCATTCGTGCGCAAGATAAAGGGATTGAATTAATTCTTGATACCAGTGGCATTCAAGACGAGCATGTCTTAGGTGATGCTATGCGTATTAATCAAATCATCACTAATCTAGTGGGTAATGCACTGAAATTCACTAAAGAAGGGGAGATCGTCATTCATGCAAAAACCGATCAGCAAAATGATGGCTCATTTATATTCACATGCCGAGTAAGTGACACAGGAAAAGGCATCGACGCGCAAAAGTTAAATAAACTATTTGAGTCTTTTACACAAGAGAACAGCAGTATCAGTAAAGAGTTTGGCGGCACCGGATTGGGTTTAACTATTAGCCGGCAATTATGTCAGTTAATGGGCGGTACAATAAACGTAGAAAGCCAACCAGAAGAAGGCAGTACATTTTATTTTGAAGTCCCGTTTAAACTTAGCAACAATGCTACGTCTGAGTTGCTTACGTGCCACGTGCCTGAAGCTAATATTTTAGTTGCCAGCCCTAACCCAAGAGTGGTTAGCAGCATCGCGTCACAACTAAGAGTGTTTGGCTGCCAGGTGGTAACCGCTTACAACGTAAGTGAAATGCAGAATACGCTTCATAATAATGAAGCCATCAATCTCATTCTGTTGGATGATCAACTGGCAAAAGACACGTTAGAAACGCTTCTGGGTGAGCTTCAATCAGAAAGCGTTGAGACAAAGAGCATTTATATACTTGAAAATTCAAAAGACAGTTTGTCAAAACAACATAACTTACCCAGCATCATGAAACCGGCCACACCTTTAAGTCTTATATATTGTCTGAACACTGTATTTAGCCACAATAACGATGCCCAAGAGGCTGCCCGTATTCACCCCTCGAACCAAGACGATTCACTTAAGGGTTATCGTGTACTGGTAGTGGATGATAATCAAATAAACCTGGAAGTAGCTAAAGGAGTGCTTGAGGACTTTGAGTTAGATATCAGCGTGGCAGACAGCGCGCAATCCTGTTTTAACTGGATTGAAAATGAAGCCTTTGATTTTATTTTAATGGATTGTCAAATGCCCATTATGGATGGTTACACCGCCACGGGTAAGATTCGCAACGGTGACAGTGGTGATCAAAATAAAGATTTAATTATCATCGCCATGACAGCCCATGCAATGACTGGCGCAAAAGACATATGCATGAATGCCGGTATGAATGATTATATTCCTAAGCCTATTGATGCCGAGCGCATAAGGACAACCTTACTTAAGTGGACTTCTTCTTTGCCAAAAGATCATCATGCAAAAACCTCAAATCACGCTCACCAAGCTCTTTATAGCGTCTGCATTGGTTCACCGTTCACCATTACCAATTTAAATAGTTACCCATAAGTCCTATTCATTTCATTTATGGGTCGATTCCTCCTAGTATTCATATCAAACGAGAGGAATCTAAGAATGAAACAAGTCATTTGCGAAGCATTTGCCCCTATCGAAGACTTAAAAGTCATCGATGCTGCCACCCCTGAAGTGAAAAAGAATCAAGTGCGTATTCGCGCCAACGCCATTGGTGTGAACTACCCTGACGGCCTGCTGGTTCAAGGCTTGTATCAAATGAAACCACCTACACCGTTTACTCCTGGTATCGAAGTGGCCGGTGTGGTGGATGCCATTGGCGAAGGGGTGGATAAATTCAAAGTGGGTGATGCGGTAGCCGCGATTATGCCCATTGGCGGTTATGCTGAGTTTGTGGTTTTACACCAATCCATCGTACAGCCATTACCTCAAGGGTTATCCGCCGAGCACGCTACTGCTCTCATGTGTGCCTACGGTACGTCGCATCACGCTTTAAAACAGCGTGCTCAATTACAAGAAGGTGAGCATGTTTTGGTGCTGGGCGGTGCAGGCAGCACAGGCATTGCGACCATTGAAATCGCCAAAGCCATGGGCGCGAAAGTGACGGCCGTTGCCTCAACACAAGAAAAGCTCGATATCACTAAAGAGCACGGTGCGGATAATCTGGTATTAAACGATGAGCACTTGGCTGAGAACCTAAAAAAACTCGCCGGTCACAAGGGTTTTGATGTGGTATTTGACCCAATTGGTGGTGACGCCTTCGATGCAAGCATCCGCCGCATGGCATGGAGTGGGCGCTATTTGGTAGTGGGCTTCGCCTCAGGGCGTATTCCAGAGTTTGCTGTGAACCTAGCTCTGGTCAAAGGCTTTAGCGTCATGGGTGTATTCTGGGGCAGCTTTGTTCAGAAGCAACCGCAGGACTACATGGCGAATCAGGTTGAGCTCTTTACATGGTATAGCAAGGGCTTACTCAAACCTCATATTCATAAAGTCTATCCGTTGGATGATGTACACCAAGCACTCAATGATGTACTGCAACGCAAAGTGGCGGGCAAAGTGGTGCTGGCCCCTTAGTTTATTTTTGATGTTTCACACAGTATGCCACCAGCTGTGGAAGCGGCATTGGCATACTGAAGTGAGCACCTTGGTATTGGTCACACCCTAACGAATGCAACATATCTAATTGAGCTTGTTGCTCAACCCATTCAGCAATCAGTACGGCACCCATTCCATGGGCTAAATGGACCATGCTCTGTACAATTTCTTGAATAATCGCACTGTCCACCACATCTTTAATAATGTCACCATCAATCTTTAAGCCATGCACAGGAAACGAGCGCAAATAGTGCAATGAAGTGTGACCCATTCCAAAGTCATCCACTGCGATACGCACCCCCATATTGGTGAGCTGGCCTAAATCGCTTACCAATTTATCGGTAAAAAACAAACGTTGTCCTTCGGTTATTTCCAGTTCAATGCGCTTAGGGTCAACGCCA
>MDTG01067261.1_pt1 | contig 11371 bp, 5 predicted proteins | sample 811421 | NCBI WGS metagenome assembly MDTG01 (sample SAMN05326645, study PRJNA326480) | marine metagenome | isolation source: seawater | place: Pacific Ocean: South East | collected 2011
CCCCCACGTATTCGGCCCATCGACCGTGCTGTGATGTAAATTTGACCCGGTGAGACCATCGACCCGCTGCTCGATCCACGGCCAGTTTCTGCGCCGTTTCAGCTTCCGCAGCTTCTATGACCGTAAGATATTTGTCGTTGCAATGGCGCACCAAGTAGTATCAGACTACACAAAGGTCAGTGAAAATGCTAATGTGAAAGTGTTCGTCCGTGCACGCCCTCCCGAGACGCACGACGAGCCGGCGGAAGAGCTATTTGAGCTCGGAGATGCAGAGCGGGGCGGTCGCATAAAGAAACTGTCAATGAAGCAGTGGAAACGCGCGAGAAGCGAAGACGGCGACCATGAGCAATGGGGTGGTGTCGGAGGGAACGCGTTCCAATTTGATGGTGTGTTCTGGTGTAATGAAAAGCAGACTACTGTATTTGAGACAGTTTGTCGGGAGCAAGTTGATCACATCCTCAAAGGATATAATGCATGTTGTTTCGCATACGGTCAGACGGGCTCGGGTAAAACGCACACCATGTTCTTCCCACGAGGCGGTCAGGATCGTAGTGACCAGACCACGCATGGCTTAATTCCACGGGCCGTAGACTACCTCTTTGCCAGTCTTCAACCAGCACCAGGAGGTGTTGGTGCTGATGTTAAGGTTTCCTTTCTTGAAGTCTATTGCGACACTCTGCGTGACTTGGGGAAGGTATCGCTATCAACCACACAAACATCCCCAAGTCATGGGGTGTCAAATGAAAAGACGTCACACATCTACCAGGGTGCAGCAAAACAGCGCGAAGAAACATTTGGACTGGGCATGCGTGGGAATTTTTCAGCAAGCAGCGTTTTTAAGGCCGTTTCCTCGCCACCAATAATGTCGCTCCCTGATGATGATACTCTAGCACCAGAGAAGACCAAGGGAAACTGGTGTGAGCTAAAGGAGGAAATTCGTGAAGACAAGGATGGTACTGTGTTTGTCAAAGGCCTTGCCAAAATCCCCGTGAAAAATTCCACCGAGGTGCTGCAGGTCATCGATCGCGGCCTCCGACTTCGAGCCACTGAATCGACGAGCATGAATGACACAAGCTCTCGCAGTCACACCGTGTTTACGATCGAGGTTGCCGCGAAGGACCCCAAATCCAGCCATGCGCTCGCAGGGAAGCTTCATCTAGTTGATCTTGCTGGGTCCGAGCGGCTAAAGAAATCGGAGTCCTCTGGTATTCGCATGGAAGAGGCACTTCATATCAATAAGTCTCTTACGGCGCTTGGTAAAGTGATTGTGTCGCTTGATCCCGCACAGACGAATGCGCACGTGCCGTACCGTGACTCGAAGTTAACAAGGCTACTTCAGAATGCACTTGGTGGCGACAGCTACACCTCGGTGTTGGCTACAATCCGACCGACGCGCTCCCATGCTGAAGAGTGCCTCTCAACGTTGCAATTTGCAAATCGGTGCCGAAAGGTAGCGAATAACCCCCGTGTTCACCGAGTTGGTGAAACAGATGCCCATAATACCAAAGCTAAGGATGAGCTGATCGCACGACTGAGAGCAGAGGTAGAGCGCCTCAAGGACGTCTTGCAGAAACTAAAACACCGCATGCCCCACGCACCTGGCCTAAATACGGAAGAATTTGCTTCTTCAGAATATGGGGGAACTGATTCAGTTTCGCTTCCTGTCGGTGGCTACGATCTGGCGCAGACGCAGGCTACAGTCTGTGGAGCTGTTATTGCTGCCCTTCGGGCTGCGGGAGTGACAGGTGCAACAATTGATGAATCAACTGGGGGTGTCCGGTTGAGTGATGGCCGTCTTCTTGAGGGCACCCTACCGGGGGCCTTCTTAGCTTATCAATGCGAGGGCAAAAAGCGTCGCCAGGGTAGCGACACACGACCGGGCCGTGGTTCTGCTGTCTTTTCTCCCCTTGCCACAAATGTTGCCAAGGCCATGGGCTACCTTAGCCCGCGTGATGTGCCGCGGGCATTGATTGCCGTCTTGCTGGAGCACGAGGACCAGTTTCTGGGGCTTAAGCGTAAACTGGAATCGGCTAAAGCCGAAGCTGATGTACTACGTAAAAGCGTTGAGCTTGGAAAGCGCCAAATTCTATCAACTGTCCTCAGCGCACAGCGGATTGAGACTGAATCCAAGTCTAATGTCCTCTCTGCCGCAAAACAGATGCGGGAGGAGATCCGCTCACTGAAGGAATTTCATCATCAACAGCTACAGGCTCTGGCGCGGGAGAATAATCAAATTATTGGAGATGATGTCCCCACAAATCAAGCCGCAATTGGCATCGCCAAAAGGCCACAAACAAAGTTGCTCAGAGATATGGAGATGTCACACAAAATAAATGAAGCATACAACGCCGTACAACGTGCCGAGGGCCGTGCTACAGGCTCCAAGGCTTCAATTACCAATCTCAAGAAGCAATACAACTACTGGTTAAATAAGAAGGACAATGACTCAAAACACTTCATTTCGCAGCTCAATCTTTATCGCAGGAGAAAAAATGCCCAGCTTGAGGCTGCGGACCAAGAACTCCTTAAGCTCTGGGATGCTATCGAGCATCATAGTTCAGTACTGCGGCGCGTCCGCCAGGGTAAGTATCCACTTCAGCAGCTCATCAATAACGTTGCTGCCCCTGATATTCCTGCGGATGATCTACCGCCATCGATTGAGCTCCTGACTCTTCGAGTGCTCCCAGTAACACACCTCGCCAAACTGAAAAGAGAACGTCAACTCAAGGGCGGCACTGCAGAATTCAGCGAGGGGACTCGGAGGCAGCCCGATGTTGAATTCTGTGCTGGTGTCACACAACCGCCACTTTGGAACGCGGCCTTCTCGGATGAAACAGATGTAAATCTTGGTCATCCAAAGGGGGAAAGGTTGGTAGAGGCTGGGCAACAACTGGGCGACAAAGAGAGGCTAATAATACTAACCCGCGCGGATGTTAAAAGTCTGATCCGGGCAGAAACCTCTGCGCATGAAACAGTCGAGTACGTCCGCGACCTAGAGCAATCCAAAAAGGTAGCGGATACCAGAATTTCCGAGCAGGCGCAGCAATATGCCCGATTGAAGGTGGCATATGAGTCATTAAAGCGCAACTTGAGTCTTAGGGCTATGGGCAATTAAGGTTAGTCTAGTACTGTTAATGATTCCGAGTCCAGTTAATTAAGAAACGGTCCTGGCCCGGTTTCGGCCGTCACTTTGCTGATGCGAAGCATCCTAACGATTTCGCTAGAGAAAGTAAAATGCGCGCTCCATCGCCGATTAGTGATGCTACGCATCACTAATCCGCCCCGCCCACCGAGGCGCGCTCGCTTCTCCCCGCCCATCGCCCCTGCTCGCCGGTATGCGCAAGCGCATACTCGACCGTGACTGCGCTCCCGGGCGGGACGGAAGCTCCTGCAAAGATTCATCTTTGCATAAAGAGAAGGTTTAGGGTTGCCATTTTTAAGGGTTCAACAACTTGAAGTTTCAAGTTGGGGGTTGCATAGGCAAAACTTTTATCTATTTTTGGGTTTTATTGGGATTAATATTTGTCAGGGAGCGTCAGATGCCAAGCGAGCAACGCGAGATGGGCATCTGGCGCTCCCTATATCCGAGTCTCTCCCGGGCCGTTTCGGGACAAGCTAAAACTAGGGTGCAGTCACGGTTTGCTTACCGTGACGGAGTTTTTTACGTGAGAAAGGGCCCAACGCAGACTACGCCGTGATTTGCGTGTAATTTGCGTGTAATTTGCGTGTGATTTGCGTGATTTGCCCATGGTACCGTACGGTACCGTGGGTACCTACCGTAGGTACGGTACAGCTAGCTCCGACTGTATCTCGCTGCCGCTATAACGCACGCAGTGCGTGAACGGCCAAGGATGCGAAAGTATTAATTTATTTCACGACCTCTTTCGCCTAAGTTTATATGATCTTAGGTATAGGCTCGTGGCAAAGAAGGGAGAAGGGACCTTTAGCGAAGTCCTCAAGGCTCAAAATGTCAAGGACGGGAAATATCATGCCATAAAATGCATGAAAAATCATTTTGATTCCATTGATCAAGTACGCTAAGCGAAAGGTTATCACTTGATCAAGTAATCTAATTTTGGTCGACACAGGTGAATAATTTACGCGAAATCCAAGCGTTACGTAGACTTTCACCCCACGCCCATATCATCACGCTTGAAGAAGTTCTCTACGACCAACCCACAGGCCGCTTGGCGCTAGTTTTCGAATTGATGGATGCAAATTTGTATGAATTAATTCGTGGCCGTCGCCACTATTTACATGCTCAACTGATACAGTCTTACATGTACCAATTATTGCGGGCATTAGACCATATGCATAGAAAAGGAATCTTCCACCGGGATATCAAGCCAGAAAATATTTTGATTGAAAACAAAAGCGACCTGGGTCGCGGACTCAAGCTCGCAGATTTTGGTTCCTGTCGAGGAATTTATTCCAAACAGCCATACACGGAGTATATATCCACCCGCTGGTATCGGGCACCAGAGTGTCTCCTCACAGATGGCTATTATGGTCCGGAAATGGATCTCTGGGGTGCTGGTTGTGTTTTCTTTGAAATAACCTCGCTCTATCCTCTTTTCCCCGGAACAAATGAGCTTGATCAAATAAATAGAATACACAAGGTGCTGGGCACACCGGATGTTGCCCTATTGACTAAATTCAAGCAAAACGGAGCGGCGCACGTAAATTTTGACTTTCCACCGCAAAATGGTATCGGCATCACACAACTTATTAAACATTCATCTTCTCAATGTCTCAATCTCATGATGACAATGCTCATTTATGATGCTTCGGACCGTATATCCGCACGCGAAGCACTACGGCATTCATATTTTATTGAAATACGAGATTTAGATACTCGACGACAGTTTGTGCAGCAATCAGGTTCGCAAGCTGCACACGAGACCTCTGAGCGAGACGACTCGGGGCCAATCCCAGGCAAAGGGTTGCCCACAATCGGCGGACATCCACCATATGCAAATGGTCTAGGCACATTGAACACAAGAAAGGGTGCCAAAATTATGCCTCAGGGGTCTTTAACTCGTGCGGTCGGGCAATCAAAACATTCAACGGGTGACAACACTACGGCCGACGATGCTGACATAGACCTTGGTAGCTTACCCCCAATAATGGGCGTTATGGGTAACAGCAAGCTCCAGCAAATGTACAAATGCCCGCCATATGAAAAGAAAATGACTGTTAAAAGGAAGCGGAAGAATAAAATACAGGAAAGTAAGCACACCTATGGAAATGTCATGAACTTTGGTGGCAGTGGGGCAACCAAGGCGTATTCAGGCATAAACGTACCCCAAGCGGCGGCACTTCATAACAAGTCATCGAGCCATTTCAACTTTTCCTCTCAACAAAAGAGTTCCGTATTGACGGGTCACGGAGGGGCACTAGGACGCCAGCACATTCATGCACACATCCGGTATAAAAAGCGGCCTGGTTAGCGCTTTTCTAAGGGAAGGACTTGTGCTTGACACAGTCGGATAGGTAAATAAAAAAATCAGAGAAAAATCAGAGAGAAAATCAATAGTTCGGATGTGTATGCAGCTTCTTGCGTTCGAGTAGTATTCATTGTCGCTCGATCGACAGCCTGAGCTACGATTGGGCTACTGTAGCCTCACTATGCTTAGAACTCATCCAGATGGGCCGGTGCCAGCGCACGTTCCCAAACCCAAAAGAAGAAGCAAAAGAAGTATGCGCAATGTGAATGGCAAGCCCTCACGCGAGGATAATGTCGCGGCGTATTACTAGTATAAAACTGACTGGCACTGGCAGTTGGCACCATATGACTGGCGCTTAACTGGCGCTTCGATCTGGCCAGTGGAGATTAGAGATTCTCCCGGCGGGCCTGTCACATTGCCGCAGCTATGATGGAGAGTCTCAGCCTCCTCTCAGGTTCCTTAATTTGAAGATCGGGTTCCCGAGATCTCCCCGTAGTCAAGTCCAGCGACGGGGCCCTTTGCGCGCTCCGGGACCAGGCTGGTAGGGAGACGGGGCGACACCAAGGGGCCGGCAGCAACTAACACCAAGTTTGCCGTATCTCTATAATTACTAGGCGCCTTTGCTAGATTAACCGGGTAATAACTTAATAACCTGCAACTTACCTATTATTACCCCTCGAAGGGGATCCGGGGTAAATAACCCGCTCAATATACCCGACGGGTTTTCGACTAAACCCGTTTAGTGAGATTAGCGAAAGACCCTTCCGGACGAGCGGATGGGCGCAAGCGGCCCGTTGAGCTTTTGGATACGTACAGGTGCGCCAAGGCAAGTACCAAGTCATGTGGCCCGGCGCGGCCCAGGCCCGCGCCAGTGGCCCGTGAGCCCCCCTCCACTACCCCTCTATAAAATCCTGAGGTAAATTACCCGTACTAACCGGTAATTACCCGGATTATTAACCCCGGGCGGCACCAGGGGTAATAATCCCTCAGGTAAATGCCACCTAGAAGGGGCTCCTTCACTGGCAAGGCTTCCGAGTCAAGTTACTAATCTGCTTACTAGTACGTTCGCTAATACGCAGAGATAAGAGGGAAAGACAAGCGATACGAAATGACGCTGATGATGCCGAGACCAAACTGCCACGGCCCCAGGCCGCAATCAGTGGAAGTCAGATGCTACGAAAAGGCAAGCGGAAGAGGAGGGCGGCGGCTTGGCAAGGTAACACTGCTCCATTTTCTCCCTTGTCCATGTCCATGGTAAGAAAGCTCATAGTGCAAAAGCAGTCATGCTGGTAGGAAATGATCACGCCCTGGTGCGCTTGCGTGGGTGGCTAAAGTGGTCACGCTTTAATAGGTACTTATCAAAGCCGCAGCCAGGCGTTGCTAGATGCCATTCTTTTGAAGCATTGCATACATGCAGAATGATTAGAACTGCCAACGTTGTCTGAACGTCGCCAGGCAGCCAATCTGTCCTTCTTGCAAATAGTACATTTTATAGGACCAACTCGCTGTAACCTCGTTACATCATGAATAAAGTCTTCCGCTTTAAATGAGATGTTAAAGCAACGAAAACAGAAAACACCTGGCACAGCTGCACAGCGAAGCAAGGCAAGATTTTTTAAACACTTGGTGCAGCGCAAATATCCAGGAGGTTTCGTCCACGTTCGGACATGAGGCATCTGTTGATCTATACTCCACTTAACATAGTACGTTTGCTGCCATTCCTGTGCGACGACATAGTCTTGTGGCGAATGTAAAACCGCAGCACCACGACGTGGCGCGTTCCAGGAGCATTCACCGGTGTTGTGATTATAGTAGTACCTATTCACAAAGTTCTCTTATTTTTGAACAAGGAGTGTGACTCTAGAAAACAGAAATGTCCCATTTGCAAACATTCGTCGTTCCAGGAGATTCGGGATCATCTCCACATTGTGCCGCAACTTTGCCAGATATAGCCGTGATGCATTTGCCCACCGCCACCAGCATTGCAGGGTAATAGCCACGAGACAACGCCTCTTGTCGTCGAGCTTTTGTCGACGTGCTTCAACTTTCCACCGCAGGCGCCTTAGTTCGCTTCTGGATTTGAATCGACGGTACATCCGTGCCAGCACCCTACTAGCATAGTCCTCCTGCACGCACCTCCAGGCCTATGTAAAGGGGTGTTAAGAACCTGCGGCAGATCTCTATCCGGCTTGATTACCAAGGCGCGCTGCTGACGAATATTTTTCGTTGCTTCTAGTTCAGCTTCGGCAATAAAATTCGATTTTGTTATTTCCAACAGCTTTTTGTCAGTCATACGATGCTCATAGATAAGTTCGTCCGCAACAAGATTATGGTAGCACATGACATCTTGTGCTGGGTCAATGTACATCCTCCAAGGCGACCCTGATACACCGTTGTGTTGGTGGACAGCCTCCAATGCCCTCTCAAGCTCGCTCAGCCCAACGTAACCATCTTGGTCGGTATCTAAAGATTCAATGACAAGTCGGATCTGCTCTGGGGACAGACTTATTGGCAAATCTGTTATGAGTTTTTTAAACTCCGCATGAGACAAGAAACCACTTGAATCATCGTCATATTGTCGAATAAGATGATCCATAACAACACCTTTCTGAAATAATATTGCCTCCATCTTTATCAAAACAATAGAGGACAGTGACTTTAGCTTAGCTTCCCTGTCCATGCTTCGGGGGCTTGGCGGAGAATAAAAATCTCGCTTTATTCGCTTGAATTCCTTCCACACGTGACTTTTTGAGGAGTCTGCCTCAAGCCAGAAGGATGTAGCTAGGCGCTGTTTCTGGATGTATCGAGATTCGATTGCTTCCCAAGCAGCTTGAAAGCTGGCAGCGCGATCTTCCTTTTCCATAGCAATGCGCTTTGCCCTTGAATCCTCCTGTATAGCCAATTTTATTCTGTCACCTGCTGCTCGCTCTGCATCGCTCCTGAATTTAGCCCATGTCAATGCGTGAAGTTTTTCCCAGGTGGCTTGTTGTTTCTTCTTTCTCATCTCATCTACACGCTCCAGCGCAAGAGCCTTAGCTAACGCCACATTTTCTTCATCCGCCCTGTCCATCAAGGAGGCAAGGGAGAGTTGCTTTGCCACCGAATCCGTCTCGGAACTGCGAGCCAGTTTTACAAGAGTGAGCTGTAGGCACCAACGCCTAAAACTCAACAGCATTATCTGTTCGCGCCTGAAGTCCCCAGCTTGTTGCCACCGTAGAGTAAAGGTGACCCACTGTCGCCACTTCGCCATGGCGTTGCGTCTACTTGCGCGAGTTATAATGTAGCGTGTGAGGAAGCAACCATGTGCAACGTACACTGTTTGCGGCTGGAATAGAGTAAAAGCTTGCCTGATACGGCGTTGGTTCAAGCTCCATCGGAGCCAACAGAGCATTGCCCGGCGCACAAGGGCACGACAGCCAAGGATGTGAGCAACTTGTCTGCATTCATAGGTCATGCGTTGATTGGTGGCGTACAAGTTCCACCAAGATATGGAGTCACGAAATTTGCGAGAGAGGCTGGTTCTACAATGATTCTTTATGAGTCTCCTGCTATGGCAAAATTCGCGCCACCTACAATATATGCGAAACAATATACGGCGCCTTTGTAGCATGATAGCATTTTTTATGTTATGCTGATGTATGTGCCATTCAAACCACCTCGAAGATGTATCTTCATTAGCGTGAAGATATATAAGCTTTGTATTATCTGGCAGCTGTGCCCACAATTGAGACTGAAACGCTGCAAGCACTCTGCGATGATCATGCAGCAAAACGTTGCGTAACTTTGATAGAGAAACAAATTGTGGCAATGCAGGTATGAGTGAGCGAAAAATCGCAATATCTGCATTACTTATTGCAGCAAGAGACACAAAGGTGATGATGCTATCGCGTGCCACGGCAGCTGTATTTGAGGATGGGATAGAATAAACGTCGAAAAATATAGTCAATAGCTTCAACGGGTTGCTATTGGCGTGCTCTGTATTATTAAGCGCGCGAAATGCACAGACAACTTCCCGCCAGTCTACAGCGTTGACTTCCGCGCCGTCAAAGCAACGATAAAGACGTAAAAAAACAATTTCAGCTCCTAACTGACGCTCAAAGCCTAAGCTACCCACCAGTGCGCTGACCTAAAATGCACGACGAAAGCATATAAGGTAAGCTAATTTGTAGTAAACGCGGTATGGCAACAAATAATTCGGCACGGATCCTCTTGCGGTCAGATCCCAACTCCCAAAGTATATTTTCAACACAAAGACTGCGGCATGCTTTGTGGCAAAGCAAATGTAGGTATCGCAGTAGATGCCATTTTCTGCGCCGGAGATCCTCCTTAGTCCGCATCTCTATCCCTATTGCGAGAGGGATACATGATGGAAACGTAACTGGTAAATTATCCCGAAGGCTCACGCCCGGGCTCACGCGGCGGAAATCGTGACGTTCATGGCGGGCGCACCAGGCCGGTGCCGCGGCGGCCGGTGTCCTTAGGCAGCGCACGTCTCCGTCAGATCGCGATCCCGCGGCCGCCGGCAGGCCCTGTGACTCGGAGTAAGAGTTCAGCGATATCAGCTTTGGTATGTGCTTGGATCTGATGAGCTGGGTGCAATAAATGCACAATGCAGCTGTAGTAGCTAAGTCTCTCGGGTGTCAATATGACACGGAGATGCCAACAGGAAGGCCCGGGGTCCGTCGCGAGCACTTAGACCCGCTCCTTACCTAACATGCCTAAGAGAAAAGGCCGAATTTACACATGGGCACCCGCACGATGCGAGGATGGCCGCGCGCCTGGGCCGTATCGTATACTCAAAGCAGGTACATCACCTGGGCCCGGGCTGCCCGAGCGCCCGGAAATGCTGGATACTCTGCTTTTCAGCACAAAAAAAGACGCAACAATTTCCCACCGGAGATCATTGATTTTCTGTATCAAGTCGGAGAAAGTGCGTATAAATACGTAGCCAATGCAATTCCCGCAGGAATGCTACATGCAACTTACAGCACAATCATTCACGACCTCGACTTTCTAGACTATGGGGGAGAACCCAAAGAGTCCAAGAAGGCAAATCATTTCGCCTGCCACTTTGCGGCGGCGACTCAGAAGTCACTGTATAATGACTTTGCAGCGATAGCAAATAAACTTAGCTGGGGCAAATGTGAACCAAACGAGTTAGTAAGTCACAATTATCCAGCAGGTGTTGACAGTGATGACAGTGATATGCCAGATCTACGTGATCTCAGTAGTTCTGAATCCGAGTCTGACAGCGAGAACGAGTCAAAGCCAAAAGTCAGTCCGGGTAAAAGAGGCACAAAAGCCGTGCTTGCCTGAGCCGTATCGTATACTCAAAGCAGGTGCATCACCTGGGCTGCCCGAGCGCCCGGGAATGCTGGATACTCTGCCAGTGATTTTCAGCATAAAAAAAGACGCACCTAGCGCCAAGATCACGCGATAGGCGAATACCCACCTTCGGCTACCCTGGTACGACCGGGCGACGCTACGGTCATCTTGGCGTATCATAGTGAGAGAGACCGGTTCGAGAGACGACTTTCGGGACTGAGGATAAGTGCAACCCTTTACTAGTCCCACTAGGCCTACTTGAGCTCCCAGCTTTTAACGCGCTCTCCGTGCCCGTGTGCGGCACGGGGCAGCCACCGGACGTGTGTGGAGGTCCTAGGAACTCACACGCGCCATGCTTAAAAGCGCGCGCGTCGAAACTTGCCCGCCTCAGCGGCCTGCGAGTGCCCAAAAGCTGCTGCTCTGCGCGAGGCCCTAAATCGGCGCGCGACCGCGAACGGATTCCCAAATTGCTGGTAGAGAAGCACCTAAGGACGACTCTCACTGTGCACGCAAAATGAAGCACTCCACGCATAACGCGCTAGCACTAGTGGCGTCGCTCCTCGCCGTCTCATTGATTGTCAACGCTCTCCGCCAGCGTC
>MDTG01159187.1_pt1 | contig 11370 bp, 12 predicted proteins | sample 811421 | NCBI WGS metagenome assembly MDTG01 (sample SAMN05326645, study PRJNA326480) | marine metagenome | isolation source: seawater | place: Pacific Ocean: South East | collected 2011
CTTACTTTTTAATGAATAGCTTGCTTGAGTGTTTTTTTGTTTGTGCTATTTTCAAAGCGGAGCTTTGTAGGATCAGCGGAGCTACTCCTATGATTGTATAAAGCTTACTTTTTAATGAATAGCTTGCTTGAGTGTTTTTTTGTTTGTGCTATTTTCAAAGCGGAGCTTTGTAGGATCAGCGGAGCTAATCCTTTCGGGGTAAAAAATTAATAATCAGATATTTATATGTAAATATTGCTATTTTTTTATTTAAAAATACAATAATAGACACACTATTTGGCACACCATATTAATATTAATTGGACTTATTTTAAATTATCTAGCTAGTAAAAAGCACTAGTGTTATGTTAAATAACAGAATTGAATAAAGAATATATGCCTATGGTTTGGTATAAATTATAAATACTCATTCCAATAACAATTTTAATTATTAATTAGTTTTAAAAGTAAAGTAATTTTATATTTGATAAAAATATCATTATGAAAAAGATTACCATATTATTATTAGCAATTACATTTTATACTTCATCTTATTCTCAAACGCCACTTCCAAATCAGTTACAAGAATTTCTTGCAGCTATAGATAATTGTTTGTTAACTAATCCAGTAGACGGGTTATGTACAAATAGTCAATATGGTGAAATGCCAGATTGGGATGTGAGCAGTGTAACAGATATGCAACAAGCTTTTGCCAATAAAGAAAACTTTAATGCAGATATTAGTCAATGGAATGTTAGTAATGTTTCAATTATGAGAAATATGTTTTTTGGAGCACACTCATTTAATCAAGACATAACCGGATGGAACACAGCTAATGTTAGTAGTATGGATCAAATGTTTTATGACGCATCAGCTTTCGATGGAGATATAAGTTCTTGGAACGTAAGTAATGTGTCTGATATGAATGGTATGTTCTATGGTGCATCTTCTTTCAATCAACCTATTGGAGATTGGGATGTTAGTAATGTGACTAGTATGGATTTTATGTTTAGTGAAGCAAATGCTTTCAATCAGGATATAGGTTCTTGGGACGTGTCTAATGTGGAAAATATGTATGCTATGTTTAATGTTGCATCTGCTTTTAATATACCTTTGAATAACTGGGATACAAGTAATGTAACTGATATGGGGTATATGTTTTATAGAGCGTCATCTTTCAATCAACCCATTGGGGCTTGGGATGTGAGTAGTGTTGCTAATATGGAAAAGATGTTTTATCAAGCATCTGCTTTCAATCAAGATATAAGTGGTTGGGAGGTAAGTAATGTAACTGATATGGGGTATATGTTCTATAATTTAAATCTAAACTCTTTTAATCAACCTATTGGAGATTGGGATGTGAGTAGTGTTACTAATATGGAAGGGATGTTTTATAATGGATCTGCTTTCAATCAAGATATAAGTGGTTGGGATACAAGTAGTGTTACTAATATGGATTGGATGTTTTTTAGAGCGTCAACTTTTAATCAAGATATATCCAATTGGTGCGTTACAAATATTGCTTCAGAGCCGACTCAATTTAGTACTGAGACATCATTAACAGAAAGTAATAAACCTGTTTGGGGTACTTGTCCAACTGCGGGTGTAGATGACCAAAACCAATTAGACATTTCAATCTATCCAAATCCTACATCAGATATAGTATACATAGATGGTAATTACACTCAATTAAAAGTGGTGGTGTATGATATACTTGGAAAACAAGTAATGAATAAGTTTACTACAAATACTATAGATATTAGTCATCTAGAAAAAGGAGTTTACATGCTGCAACTTTCAGATGGTGTTAAACTATCTACTATAAAAATTATAAAGAATTAAATAAGTCATTATTAAAACACAACCCTTGCAGAAATGTAGGGTTTTTTTATTGGATATATTTTTATATTTTCTAGCTCGATAAATAGATTTAAAGTAAAAAGCTATTTTGAGTATTTGAGTTTTATTTATATTTGAGAATAACTTAAATTAAAATGAAAAAAGAAAAAGAACCATTCCTTGTGTGGGCAAGTCCAGCAATTTTTGCGATTGGTATTATGGGGTTTCTATTATATTTTGAGGTAGACTATTTAGATATTGGGATGTATGCAATAGGTTTATGGGGATTTATTGGTTTATGAAATATTGAAAGATTAAAGAAAAAAAGTGGATAGACTAGTAAGAGTATATTTAATTAATATTATAGTTTAATGTATAAATTTCTTGAAAAATATTGGTTATTAATTGCAATATTAGCTATTGTCTCATATCAATTTAGCATCAATGGTGTGATGAAGGGATATGAGGAATTAGGCTCGGTAATAAGTGTAATTTTTGGTGTTTTGTTTATGATTTATTATTTTAAATATAAAAAAGGATTGTAAATAATTATCGGATATATTTCTAAATTTTCTAGCTCGAATAATGGATTTTAATTGAAAAGATATTTGACTATTTAGGGTATTGGCATATCGTTGAAATTATTGAAGATAGATACTAAAGAATCCATAAGCTTATTTTACCGCAATTTGGCAATTTTTGTATAATTTCTGAGAGAGCATATTGAGTTTAAGGCAAAAGAGTTTAAGCTATTTGGGAAATCTTATTCTTAATTCTTAAAACTTTTGTAGTAGAGAATTTTTTTCCTTTAGATGAAGCAAAACCATTTGAGTTTAATACTTCCGCAATTTCTCTTAATTTAAGTTTCTTATTGTTTAAATCTTTCACGAATGCTAATGCTCATTTATTTTTGGAGTGTTTTTAGCTTTGTAGGATCAGCGAAGCCACTCTTGAGCATCTCTATAGCTTGTTTTACTAACTAGACTACTCAATTTGTAATATTCGTAATAAATTTTAATTTCTATAATTCAGCTGCTGGAATTAAGACATTAATTTGCTTAATAGACAACCATTTTATTCCAGAGGTAATATTATTTTCATCAATAATCGTAATAAAGATTCTCTTTTTTCCAGAAGAATTTAAAATTATTGTATTCTTATTTAAAAATATTTTCTTGTCTTTAATTTTATATTGGATAACTTCTAAAAGATTTTTTTTAAAATTTTTTAATTTTTTTTTGTTACCAATTTTTAGAAATCTAGTATACTCCATCATTTTCATTTTGGTGTCTAAATATCTTATATAATATTTTGAATCTGTACCCATATCTAGGGCCGCAGTTAGTTTTCCTAGGGGAGATATGTTTGAAATATCTCTAGCCTGTGAACTTGCTATAAAAGGAATAAATAATAGTAAAAATTTTAAGTTTTTCATATTCAAACTTACAAATATTTGAGGTTTAATAATTGAATTATCTTCATAATATATTTTAGTGTGATGAAATACATCACTTCTATATTAGTATTTAGAAACCTTCTATAAGTTGAGAGAATCTATGATTTCATCCACAAATAAAACCTCCACAAGGGAGGTTTTATTCTAAGTATTTTCTAAGTTTATTCCATATTAGCTGGAGAACTTAACTCAGGAATAAGCACTTGATGTCTAATCATTCTTCCATTAGGCATTAGGCTTTCATCAACTTTCTGAGAATCTTGTTCGTAGGCATCTTTTCCATAAAGTTCGTCATATTTTGCAATCATATCTGTAAGTGGCTTTCCGTAATCATTGTTTTGACCCGTAAAGTTTTTATGGTGAAATCTAACTTGAACCATATTTCCATCACAACCAGAATTGCAATACATTACATTCATGTTCTGCCCAAAATTAGCTGCTACCATTGCTTTTTTTACACGCTCTCTAAATCTCCAAAAATCTTTTTCTCCAGAATCTTTATAATTGTAATAAATAACTCTTCTATGGTTTTGTCTTTCAGTATTCTTGCTATTATAAGACATTTTTTTATTCATAGACCACATATAGTTTCCAGTAGATTTATGTAAAGAACCAACTTTCTTTTGCCACCAGTTATTTCCCTTAGTATCTATTTTATCTAATTCTTGAATAGAATCTGAAATTTGCATTCTTATAAAGTTTTGGGCATTTTTTCCTGTCAAGATTTGAAAAGTTAAATAGTTGGCTTGGCCTTTTTTGCTATTGTACATTTTTGTTTTTTCAGCAACCCCTTCCATGAATTCTTCCATGTTTTCTTGATCTACTGTTAATAATCTCGATTGAATGATTTGAGCATTCATAGCTGTAATTGCAAAAGCAAAAGACAGCGTTAAAATAATTTTTTTCATTTGATACATTTTTTAAAATAATTAATATTTATTAAAATCAAATATACCAATTATTAATTGCAAAATAAAACTAATTAATATTTTAATGAAAGACGAACAAAAAAAAGTATATTTAAATCCCTATAAAATTTTATGATAGAAAACGGTATTTCTGAGGTGTATTTTTATTTTTTAGCTAGTGGGCTTTTGGTATTTCTTTTGACTAAATTAATCAAAGAAACTGAAAAATACTACTATTATCATTTTAACAAAATATGCTGCCTTCATTGTTGTGTTATAAGAAAAAAACTACCTAAAAAAGAGCAAGAATTCTTAGCTCTTAAAGTACCTTTTTACAACAAGTTATCCAATACTCAAAGAAAAGTTTTTGAACACCGAGTTGCTATTTTTGTTGTAAACTATCGTTTTAAAAGTAGGGGAGGTCTTGAAATTTCTAAAGACATGAAACTCTTACTTGCTGCTTCAGCTGTTACACTAACTTTTGGTTTTAGAAATACTAGATTTCCTATGTTAGATATTATTCTATTATATCCAAAAAAGTATACTTCAGTAATCACAAAAAAAATACACAAAGGAGCGTATAATCCAAGATTAAAAACATTGGTATTTTCTTGGGAAGATTTTCTACTTGGTAATAAAATTATCAATGACAATATTAATCTAGGTATTCATGAATTTACGCATGTAATTCATCTGAATTCTCATAAAAAGAAAGATCTTAATTCAGTAATTTTTAAGAGAGAATTTAAGGCACTAAAAAAAATGATTTATAATGATACTACACTTAAAAAAAAGCTTCAAACATCTGGTTACATCAGAAAATATGGATTTAAAAATCAGTATGAATTTATAGCAGTATTACTAGAGTGTTTTATAGAAACACCCAAAGAATTTAAAGCATTGTTCCCACAGATCTACAAGAGAATAAAAAAAATGCTAAATTTTAACTTTTTAGAGTATTAGCTTTATTTGCTAAGTAGGATTTAAGAATTCGTTGTACATCTTTAGTGTCTTTTTGAGGCTTTACATACGGCAAATAGTCATTTGGTTCTTTCATGTCTTGGTTCTCATTTACGTAACCAAAACCCTGATAAATACCGTTTAGAATTAGGGCAAACCCAATTTCTTTATTGTTTCTACCACTTTCTTTTATTACCAAGTTTTCTGTTTGTAAGCCTAAAGATTTTATGGCTTCATAAACTCTTTTATTATAGCTTTCTACAGCTTCCTTTCCAGTACAAATTCCTTTGCATTGTTGTAATTGATAATGAAAGCAAGCATTTACATTGGTTTGTAGATGACAGTATTTTGGACACAGTTCAAACACTTCACATACTTTTTCTAACATGCTTCTACAGGCAGCCATAGAATAGAATTTCATGAGTGGATTTGGTGTTAGTTTTAATCTATTAAATGCTAAATGTACAATCCCTTTTTGATCTTCATAGGAAAACAACCCAACGGCTTCACCAGCTTTTCGTTGTGCTCTATTAAATTTAGGATATAGATGCTTTATTTCGGATGATTCATGCAAAAGAGCTATTAGTTCACTTCCAGTTTCTGTGTAAGAAATATCTGCAGTTTCTAAACACATGGTTCTTTCTTTTTTCTTTTTATCGTAAAAATGACTAATGACTCGTTGTTTTATATTATTGGCTTTTCCAACATAAATAACCTCTTTTTCTAAATTTTTAAAATAATAAACTCCATGTCTCTCAGGTAGCTTATCTACCACTTGTTTGTCTAATAAAGGAGGTAGCGTTGCTTCTCTTGATTTGGCATTTAAAAAACTATTAATGGTAAAATTATCATCTCTTTTTAGCAATCTGCTAAATAGTTCTACGGTAGCCTCAGCATCACCTTTTGCTCTGTGTCTAGCAGCTATTTCAATACCCTCAGCTGTACAGATGTTTCCTAAACTATAGGATGATAAGCCGGGGATTATTTTCCGTGAGAGTCTAACAGTACAGAGTTTTTTTCTTTTAAAATTAAAGCCTAGGCTTTTAAATTCATCTCTAATGATATTATAATCGAAGTTTACATTATGTGCTACAAAAATAGCATCTTTAGTTATTTCTGCTATTTTTTTTGCGATCTCATAAAATTTTGGAGCTGTTCTTACCATGGCATCTGTAATGCCTGTAAGATTTGTTATAAAATAAGGAATTGCTTGCTCTGGATTTACTAAGGAAGTAAACTCATCTATTATTTTTTCACCATCAAAAAGAAAAACAGATATTTCTGTAATTTTCTGACCTTTGTACACATTTCCAGTGGTTTCTATATCAACAACTGAGTACAACCTTATGAAATTTGATTTTTAAGATCTGCAATTGTTTCTGTAGGGTTGTCACTTTTAAAAACATAGCTCCCAGCAACCAATACATCTGCGCCAGCTTCTATAAGTTCACTAGCATTTTTATTGGTAACTCCACCATCTATTTCTATCTGGCAGTTAGACTCAGAAAATTCAATAAGATGTTTTAATTGAGATACTTTTTTGTAGGTGTTTTCTATAAAAGACTGTCCACCAAAACCAGGATTTACACTCATAATACATACCAAATCTATGTCTGCTATTACATCTTCTAATACAGCAACAGGTGTGTGTGGGTTTAAAGCAACACCAGCCTTCATGCCGGCAGCTTTAATTGCTTGAATAGTTCTATGCAAATGAGTACAGGCTTCATAATGAACGGTTAAAATACTTGCTCCTAGATCTGCAAAAGTTTGAATATATTGATCTGGGTTTACAATCATTAAATGTACATCTATTGTTTTTGTTGCGTGTTTAGAAATTGCTTTTAAGACAGGCATTCCAAAAGAAATATTAGGTACAAATACACCATCCATAATGTCTATATGAAACCAATCAGCTTCACTAGCATTCACCATTTCTATATCTCTTTGAAGGTTTGCAAAGTCTGCGGCTAAAATTGAAGGTGCAATTAATTTACTCATATTGTCTAATGTTTATTTATGAAGTAAAAATAGGGATATAAAAAAGAAAACTCTCGAAGAATTTTCGAGAGTTTTTAATCTTTTATTGACAACGTCTAATTATCCTAAGTAGGTCATTAATATTTTACTTCTAGAAGTATGTTTTAATCTTCTGATGGCTTTTTCTTTAATCTGACGAACACGTTCGCGAGTTAAATCAAACGTTTCACCAATTTCTTCTAGTGTCATTGGTTGGTGTTCTCCCAAACCAAAATATAATTTTACCACATCTGCTTCGCGAGGCGTTAGTGTTTCTAATGCTCTGTTAATTTCTATACGTAAAGATTCATGCAATAATTTTCTGTCTGGATTTGGAGATTCTCCAGAATTTAAAACATCGTATAAGTTTGAGTCTTCTCCTTCTATAAGAGGAGCATCCATAGATACATGACGTCCAGAATTCTTCATAGATTCTTTTACGTCATTTACAGTCATGTCTAATTTCTTAGCAATTTCTTCTGCACTAGGAGGGCGTTCATTTTCTTGCTCTAAAAACGCATACATTTTATTAATCTTGTTGATAGAACCAATTTTGTTTAAAGGCAAACGAACAATACGAGATTGTTCTGCTAATGCTTGCAATATAGATTGACGAATCCACCATACGGCATAAGAGATAAATTTAAAACCCCTGGTTTCATCAAAACGTTTTGCAGCTTTGATAAGTCCTAAATTTCCTTCGTTAATTAAATCTGGTAGTGTTAACCCTTGATTTTGATATTGTTTTGCTACAGAAACTACAAATCGTAAATTTGCTTTTGTCAATTTCTCTAAAGCACTCTGATCTCCTGCTTTAATACGTTGTGCTAACTCAACTTCTTCATCAGCAGTAATTAAATCTACTTTTCCTATTTCCTGTAAATATTTATCTAATGAAGCAGTTTCTCTGTTGGTTACTTGCTTTGTAATTTTAAGTTGTCTCATTTAAGTTGTAGGATTCTTTATGTTATTAATGGTAAATACTATATGTTGTTATACGCAAGAATTGATAATTATGTTACAAAAATATTTTTTATCAAAAAAGTTAGTCTAATGTTTTTTTATTTATATATTTGCACGATTAACATATGTTAATATTTTTGAATTTTATAACAGGATGTATAGAGGTTGGGGGACATTTATGATTCATTCAATAAAAAAATTCAATTTAAAGCTGACTAATTTTAGTTGGCTTTTTTTTTAAAATAGTCCGTGTATTTGAGAATCTATTCTGTCTATTACATAACCCAAATCTTCTTGATTGTCTACGAAATCTAAATTATCTACGTCTATAATTAGTAATTTTCCTTTTTTATAGGTGGTAATCCAAGCTTCATAGCGTTCATTTAACCTACTTAAATAATCAATACTGATAGAATTTTCATATTCTCTTCCTCTTTTATGAATTTGACCAACCAATGTAGAAATATCGGCTCTTAAATAGATGAGTAAATCTGGTGGTGTTACGAGTTTCTCCATCAATTCAAAAAGGGAGCTATAATTATTGTAATCTCTATTAGTCATTAACCCCATTGCGTGAAGGTTGGGCGCGAATATACGAGCGTCTTCATAGATGGTTCTGTCTTGAATAATATTTTTACCACTTTTTCTCAATTCTAATATTTGCCCGAACCGGCTATTCAAAAAATACACTTGTAAATTAAAAGACCAACGCTCCATTTCACTGTAAAAATCATCTAAATAAGGATTTTCATCTACAGATTCATAATGAGGTTTCCAATTGTAATGTCTTGCTAGTAATTTAGTTAAGGTGGTTTTTCCGGCACCAATATTACCGGCAATTGCTATGTGCATAGATTTGTTTCAAAAGATTAAAAAAGGGAATCTAAAGATACTTAAATTTTAGAAATCTAACCTAACTAAATTGTAAGTTTATAGCCAAACCCTCTAATATTTATAATTTTTATGGATGGGTCTTTAGAGAGTTTTTTTCTCAGTTTACTTATAAAAACATCCATACTTCTTGCATTAAAAAAATCATCATTTCCCCATAATTTCTTTAAAATAAACGACCGATCCAATACATCATTTCGTTTTTCTGACAAGTGAAATAATAATTCTGATTCTTTATTAGTTAACAAAACCTCTTCATCTAAGAAATGAAGTGCTTGTTTGGTGTAATTAAAAATATAGTTGCCAATAGCAATTTTTGACGTATCCTTTTTAATTTTATTTCGATCTAGTAGCGCTTTAATTCTAACAATTAACTCCTCCATGGAAAAAGGTTTTTTTAAATAATCATTACCCCCATGATCAAAACCCTCTAAAACATCTTTTGTTTGAGACTTCGCAGTTAAAAAGATAATAGGAATAGAGGTATTTTCTTTACGTATCTCTTTAGCTAAAGTAAATCCATCTTTTATTGGCATCATAACATCGAGTACTAATATATCCGGGTTTCTTTGGAGGTAATAATCATAGGCAACTTTACCATTAGGAGCATGATATACTAAAAAACCTCTGGTTTCTAGACTTTCTTTAAGAATTTGACCTAAACTAGGTTCATCTTCTGCTAAAACAATTTTTATTTTACTCATTAGGGATCTGTAATTTAAAGATGGTGTTATTAAAATTTGATGAAACGTTTATAGAACCATTGTGTTTTCCTATAATTTTTTGGGTGTAATACAAACCAATACCAAAACCTTTTACATCATGAGTGTTTCCTTTGGGCACTCGATAAAATTTGTCGAAAATTCTTTCTTGTTGGCTCTTATCTATTCCTTTTCCATTATCTGCAACAGAAATCTCAGTTACATTCAATACAGAATTTAGATTAATTTCAATACTATCTCCACCATATTTAATGGCGTTATCAACTAAATTTGAGATAGCATTTTCAAAATGAAAGCGATCTATTTTTAAAATCTTCGAATCTATATTTGTTGTGAAGTTGATCTCTTTTTTGGTTAATAATTCAAATTTATTTGCAATTTTAGCTACTAAATCAACAATATTTGTTGGTTCTTTCTGTAATAGTAAGCTTTCAGAATCTAGTGTAGCGGTTTCCAATAACTTCTCAACCATTTGATGTAATTTTTTAAGCTGAAATGCTGAAATAGCGGCATATTGTTTTGTTTTTTCTTTATTATCTACAACATTAAAGCTTTCTATGGCCTCAATTGCAGTTGAAATTGTTGCTATTGGAGTTTTAAATTCGTGGGTGATATTATTGATTAAATCATTTTTAATTTCAGCCAACTCTTTTTGGGTACTTATTATTTTTAATAAATAAATCAAACAAAAAATTACAGAAAGAGACAATAGTAATGAGAATAAAATTCCAGTAGAGCTTTTTTTCAACGCTTCAATGGTAGGGTCTTTGTAATAAGCTCTCAGGTTTTGATTTGGTCTTAAAAAAGTAGATTTAGAATTTGAAAATAAGCTTAGTTCAATATCTTCGGCTTTATTGCTTTCCCCAACTGTAATATTTTTTTCTAGTAAAACTAGATAATGAGGTGTTTTGATCCCTTTTTTTGAAAGTTGATTGGTAAAAATAGAATCTAGTCTGGTAAAATTTATCTCATCATTATTAAGGGCAATCACAACAGATTGAATACCTTTTAGAAATTTTAAACTATCAGAATTAATTTTAAATCTTTGAGTTTCTTGTTGATATTTAGTTGACGTTTTAGGAGTGACTTTTTTATCGTTATATTCAAAATTAATAGTATCGGCGATGAAAATAGAAGACCCATAAATTTCTGCTAATTTTTTTGGAATTTTACTGGCATCTAGATCTCCGCTATAATCAGAACTAATTTTGATGGAGGAAATGCTAACTTTAGACTTAGATGAATTAATGTCCTCATTCCAAAAATCATTAAACAAGCCATTTTTAGTATTAATACTGTCATAATTTATGATTGAAAAAAAATTAGACTTAGAAACATCAGTATAGTATTCATCAATGGCAGTATCTAGGCTGCTTTGAATTTCATTCTTTACTCGTTGTTTATTGTCTACATAATTATTGTAATTCCAATACAATTGTACCGCAATAGTTAAGACGATTGTTGCAGTGATAAAATATAAAGTCCAATGCTGTTTTTTTGCGTTCATTTCTCAAAAGTAATGAGTAAATTTTTATAAAAACAATAGCTTAACAAACGTTAACACTCATTAACTCAATAACTCAAATTTCTAGATCATCTTTGTGGCAATAATAATAATAATAATAATGTTAAA
>MDTG01244565.1_pt1 | contig 11370 bp, 11 predicted proteins | sample 811421 | NCBI WGS metagenome assembly MDTG01 (sample SAMN05326645, study PRJNA326480) | marine metagenome | isolation source: seawater | place: Pacific Ocean: South East | collected 2011
TCATTTAATAATATTAATGACACTATGCTTTTTTTTAATAAATTAAAAAAAAGATCAAATGGAATAAATTGTCATTATTGGATGATTTATAATAAAAATTTAAATAAAGTAATTGGCACTATTGGTTTACATGATATTGATTGGAGAAAGGGATCAGCAGAGTTAACTTATGGACTTTCACCATTACATTGGGGTAATGGTTTTTTTTCAGAAAGTTTAAATTTAGTGGTTGACTGGTTTTTTAGTTTACAAAACACTAATCGACTATTTCTAAAAACAGTCTCTGAAAATAAAGGTTCCATAAAGGCTGTTACTAATTTTGGATTTAAAAAAGAAGGGAAGTTTAGAGAATTTTATTTGGATCAAAAAACAAATAAAAAGTGGGATGCTTCTTTATTCTCAATATTAAAATCTGATTATAAAAAATAATCTTTAATGAATAAAAAAGTAGAGGGTATTTTTTTAACAGAATTTAATTTTTTAAAGTTCATTTTTTTAATTTTTTTTCTAAAAAAAAAATATTGTGTTTTAGATACATATTCATATATATTCAATCATGGAAGTTATTTGGAAAAATTTGTTAAATGGCTAAGTGACAAAAAATATATCGAAACCATTAAAGATAGATCAAATGAAATACCATATGTAGATACTGGAGATTGTAAAAGATTAACGGATATTTTTTCTGTTTCTGAAGAATGGATGAACAAAAGATTTCATATGAATAAGAGGGGTTATTATGGGAACTCTTTTAGACATATTGTCTCAAGTAGAACTTACGCTCTTTATGAAAAAAATATAAATCTTTTTTATTTATCTAAATCTATAGATTTTCCAAAACTAGATTATCATTCTCAATCATTTTATTTTTTTAGATATGGCATAAATAATAGAAAAAATTATTATGAATTTCTCGCGAAATATTTATTTAATTTTTTTCTTTTTGTTTCATCATTAGTTCATTGTTTTTATTGGATACTCACTCACACAAAAGTTTTCTATAAAACTGAAAAATATAGATTTGCAACTGATTATAATGGTGGCCCCAGAGACATGATTTTTTGGGACTTTATTAATCCAAAACAAGAAGAAACACTTGTTGTAGTAAGGGATGAGTACACAAAAGAAACTTTTAAAAACCTTTTAAATAATTATACTGTAGTATATGATGATGAGGGAATTTTAAGTATATATTTAGCTTTAAAGAATTGGATTATATCAATTAGAGATTCTATTATACTTTTTGTTGATAATATCAATCTTCCAACTGATTATTATAGACAGATTTGTTTTTTGCCTTATAAAAAAGTAAAGTATAATGCATTTTTTAATAAATATAATTGTAAATTTTTTTGGGGAAGAGATGATTACAATTATCAACACATTATTCGCAGTCAAGAGTTAAGAAAAAAAGGAGGATATTCATTGGGCTGTAATCATGGAGTAGAATCAATAAATTCCTTAGCATTCCAACTCCGCCAAATCGATTTTGATTATTACTATATGCATGGTTTATATCAATACAATAACACTTATAAAAAATATTGGCCAATCAATTTAGTTGCAAAAGGAATAGGTTCATTTTTTTCAAACCCTACTCAACACGAAAAAATTAAAAATACAAATGGTAAAAATGTTGCTATAATAATTGCTCCTAGTTTTCATGAGAATCAAATATTTGAATCAATATATACTTTAGCTAATGCATTTCCTGAATTAATATTTAGGATATCTACTAAAGCCAAACACAGAAGTGGAAGTGATTTTGGAATAAAATATCAGTCTTTAATTAATTCTAAAAATCAAAATATTAAAGAAAACAAGGATGATGTATACAATATGATTTCAGATTGTAAATACATATTTAGCGAATCTTCCACATTGCTAGCTGAAGCAGTATATTTTAATAAAGTAGCTTTATGTTTCGATCCTGACCCAAAAACATTTAAATATTTATATTATAGAAATTTTCCCGAGTTAGTTTTCAATGATGTAGATAGCTTAATAATAAGAATTAATACAACAAAAAATAAAACAGAGAATTATTATTCAGATCCTAATTTGAACCAAATGATTTTTAAAACTAAAAATCACCCTTGGAATATTATAAAAGATGATATGATTTTATTAGAAAAAAAATGAAAAAAATTAAAGTTGCATTTGTGGGAGCAGGGTATATGGCTAACGAGCATATTAAATCTTTTGCTGATGAAAGTGATGTTGAACTAGTAGGAATTTATTCAAGAACAAAGTCAAGAGCAATAAGTTTATCAATTAATTTTAAAATTAAATACGTGTGCAATTCCATAGAAGAATTGTATAATAAAACAAAAGCAAATATTATAGTAGTTTGTGTACCTATTCTAGAAATTAAAAATATTTGTTTCGAAATTTTTAAATACCCCTGGATGTCTCTTATAGAAAAACCAATTGGAGTTGATTTAATTGAAGCAAATTTAATTTTAAAAGAGCAAGAAAAAACAAGTTCTTTGGCTTACGTAGCTCTTAATAGAAGACATTACAGCAGTACATTATTTGCTTTAAATGAATTTAAAGATGATAATAATTTGAGAGTCATAAATATTTTTGATCAAGAAGATATAGTTGCTGCAAAAAAGGCAAATCATCCAGAAAAAGTATTAAAGTATTGGATGTATGCTAATTCAATACATATAATTGATTATATAACAATGTTCGGCAGAGGAGAAATAGTCTCTACAGAAAATTTAATTAAATGGGACCAATTAAATCCAAATCATGTATTATCTAAAATTAATTTCTCATCAGGCGATATTGCAATCTATCAAGCTGTATGGAATGGCCCTGGGCCCTGGGCCGTTTCTATTTCTTCAAGTCAAAAAAGATGTGAACTTCGTCCAATTGAAAAAGCATTTTTACAACAAAAAGGATCAAGGAAGATATTAGAAAAGACAGTTAGTAATTGGGATATTGAATTTAAGCCAGGTCTTAGGCTTCAAGCCAATGAAGTTTTAAAAGCTTTCCGTAAGGAAAATCATAATCTACCAACAATAGAAGATAGTATTAAAACAATGAAAATAATAAAAAATATTTATGGCATATAATATTCTTATATGTGGAGCTGGACAATTAGGATCTAGATATTTACAAGGTATTGCGAGTTTATGTTATAGCTATAATGTATACGTTCAAGATATTTCAGAAGAATCGATTGATAGATCTAAAAAAAGATGGAATGAGGTAAAAAAAAATAAATATTTCAAAAAAATTTTTTTCATAAAATCTTTAGAAATAATACCATCAAAAATTGATTTTGCAATTGTATCGAGTATCTCCTCCTCTAGATTAGAGATTATTAAAAATATAATTAATTCAACAAGAGTTAATTATTGGATTTTAGAAAAAATTTTAGCTCAAAATGAATTAGATGTTAAATTAATAACTTCTCTTTTAAGTAAATCAGGAGGTGCTTGGGTAAATAAACCAAGAAGAGTCATGAAATGGCATCAAGAGATTAAGTCCAAAATTGATTCAAAAGAGAAAATTAGTGTAGAAATAGTTGGAGGTAATTGGGGATTGCTTTCAAATTCAATTCATTTTATTGATTTAATTTCTTGGTGGACAAAAAGTAAATTGATTAATATCGACTCTTCACAATTAAATACAAATTGGTTTGAAAGTAAAAGGTCAGGATTTTATGAATCTTACGGATCAATTATTTGTGAATTTAAAAATGGTTCAATTCTCAATATTTCATGTAATAATGATGATTCTTCATTATTAATCAATGTATCAGATAAAAATTATAACTGGAAAATTAGTGAGTCTCAAGGAAATGCATTTAGATCTGATGGTTTAAAAATTCAAGGAAGAATTGAAATGCAAAGTCAAATCACTAGCAAAATAATTTCTGATATAATAAAGTCTAATGATTGTGATTTACCTAAATTAAACGACTCAGCTGAAATGCACTGCATTTATTTAAATAATATTTTAAATAACTTTAATGATAAAGGCAATCTAAAAAGCGTATTAGTACCTATAACATAGTAATAATTTAAAAAGTGAATAAAGAAGTTATAATAATTGCAGAAGCTGGTGTAAATCATAATGGAGATATTTCTAAGGCTAAAAAGCTTATTGATATTGCAGCAGAATCGGGAGCAGATTATATAAAATTTCAAACTTTTAAAGCTGATAATATAGTCAGTAAAACTGCTAAAAAAGCAAATTATCAAATTTTAAATTCTAACAATTCTGAAACTCAATATGAAATGCTAAAAAGATTAGAGTTGTCAGAAAAAGATCATCAAAAATTAATAAAATATTGTAAACAGAAAAAAATCAAATTTTTTTCTACTGCTTTTGATTGTGAAGGTTTAGATTATTTAAATAAATTAGGATTTGAATTTTTCAAAATCCCAAGCGGAGAAATTACTAACTATCCATATTTAAAAAAATTAGCATTAATTGGAAAGCCTGTAATTTTATCTACAGGAATGGCTAATATGATTGAAATTAAGGATGCAATAAATCTTCTTACATCTCAAAAACTTACAATAGGAGATATTACTGTATTACATTGTAATACTGAATATCCAACTCCGATGACAGATGTAAATTTAAAAGCAATGATTTCAATAAGAGAAAATTTTAATGTTAATATTGGCTATAGTGATCATACATTGGGTTTTGAAGTTTCAATTGCTGCTGTTGCTTTAGGAGCAAGGGTTATTGAAAAACATTTTACCATAAATAGGAAACTTCAAGGTCCAGATCATGCATCATCTTTAGAACCTAAAGAACTTTTTCAAATGGTTCAATGTATTAGGAATGTTGAAAAATCAATTTCAGGTAATGGAATCAAAAAACCAAGTGATTCAGAAATAAAAAACATGAACTCAGTAAGAAAAAGCTTACATTATAAAGAGAATTTTTATGCTGGACATATAATTCAATCGGAAGATTTAATTTCTCTTCGGCCTGGTTCTGGAGTGAGTCCAATGCAAATTGAAAAATATATAGGGAAAGAGTTGAATCAAAATGTAAAATCATTAACCATTATTAAAAATACTCAATTTATATGATCAAGATTTGTGTAGTTACTGGAACAAGAGCTGAATATGGACTATTACACTGGACAATGAAAGCGATGCAAGATAATCCTAATATAGAGTTATCTATTTGTGTAACAGGCATGCATTTGTCTCCGGAATTTGGAAAAACTTTTCAACAAATTGAAATGGATGGTTTTAAAATTAATGGAAAAGTAGAAATGCTTTTATCATCTGATAGCTCTGTTGGTATTTCTAAAAGCATAGGACTAGGCCTAATTGGTTTTGCAGAGTTTTTTGATAATACAAAACCAGATTGGATTCTAGTTTTGGGAGATAGATTTGAAATATATTCTGTAGTTTCTGCAGCAATGATTTCAAGAATTCCAGTGGCACATTGTCATGGAGGCGAAGCAACAGAAGGGTTAATTGATGAAGCAATTCGTCACTCTATAACTAAAATGTCACATTTGCATTTTACATCAACCGAAGAATATAAAAACAGAGTTATACAACTTGGGGAACAACCAAGCAATGTTTTTGAAGTAGGCGCTTTAGGCATAGAAAATATCAACCGATTACATTTATTAGATATTTCTAAATTTCAATCATCGATTAATTTTAAACTGTCTGATTTAAATTTTTTAGTTACATTTCATCCTGTTACATTAGAGAATGCTTCCTCTGAAGATCAGTTTAGTGAATTATTAGAATCATTAAAATTATTTAAAGATGCTAGAATTATATTTACGATGCCAAATGCAGATCATGATGGAAGAGTAATTATTCAATTGATAGAAGATTTTGTTAAAAAGAATAGTGAGAAAGCTATTGCATTTGATTCTTTAGGTCAATTACGTTATTTATCAGCCATCAAGCATTGCGATGTTGTGATTGGAAATTCATCTAGTGGATTAATTGAAGTTCCTCACTTTAAAAAACCGACAATTAATATTGGTGATAGACAAAGAGGAAGGATAATGGCAGATAGTGTTATAAATTGTAAACCTATCAAAAATTCAATAGCTAAATCCATTCAATTAGCACTTTCAGTAAATTTTCAACAAAAATTGAAAAATGTCTCAAACCCATATGGAAAAGGCAATTGTTCTGATATTATTGTGAAAGAGATTTTAAATACTCCATTTAAAAATATATTAAAAAAGAAATTTTATAATTTACCTATAAAGTGAGAATATTATTTGTTGGATCTGTATATTTTTCTAAAGTTATATTAGAAAAATTAATTAACTTAAATGCTCAAATTATTGGCGTTATAACCAAAAATCAATCTGTATTTAATTCGGATTTTAATGATTTATCTCAAATAGCTCAAAAAAATAACATTCCATGGATTTATGTAAAAGATATTAATAGCTCTTCCGCTTTAAATTGGATTAATAAACTATACCCAGATATTATTTTTTGTTTTGGTTGGTCAAATCTGATAAAAAAAGACATTTTAAAAATTAGTCCAATGGGAGTGTTAGGATTTCACCCTGCGATGCTTCCTAAAAATAGAGGAAGACATCCGTTAATCTGGGCTAAAATTTTGGGATTAAATCAATCAGGAACTACATTCTTTTTTATGGACGAAGGTGCTGATTCAGGTGATATTTTAGATCAAAAAGAATTTGAAATATTATTTCAAGATGATGCCTCGGATATTTATAAAAAAATGATAAAAAATGCTATTGAACAAATTGAATCCTTTTTGCCTAAATTAATTAATGGAAATTATGCAACTAATAAACAACTAGGAGAATTTAATACATGGAGAAAAAGAAATATTCAAGATGGTTTAATCGACTTTAGAATGACTAGTGAACTAATTTGTAATTTAGTTAGAGGCTTGTCTAAACCCTACATTGGTGCACATTGTGTTTTAAATGGTGTTGAAATTAAGGTATGGGAAGTTGAATTATCATATTCAAACGAAATTAATTCAGAACCTGGCAAGGTATTGGAATTATTGGATAAAAATATTAAAGTGAAAACAGCTAATGGAGCTATTATTTTGAAGAATCATAATTTCAAAATGCTCCCAGATAAAGGATCATATATTAAATAAAAATGAAAAAAGTAATTGTTATATCGGCACATCCTGATGATGAAATTTTAGGAGTAGGAGGAACATTATTGAAACACCAGTTTAATGGTGATGAAATAGCTTGGATTATTATTACTACTATTTCTAAAGAAAATGGATTTTCCAAAAAAAAATTAAGTATTAGAAAAAAGGAAATAGAAAAAGTATCAGAAATGGTTGGTTTTTCAAATGTATATCAACTAAATTATCTAACTATGAGTTTAAATTCTGAAATAATGAATGAGATGATTCCTAAAATTTCATCAATATTTTTTGAATTTAAGCCTGAAATTATTTACGTTATGAATCGATCAGATGCTCATTCAGATCATCGTTATACATTTGATTCAGTATTAGCCTGTACGAAATCATTTAGATATCCATTTGTAAAAAAAGTGTTGATGTATGAATGCATTTCTGAAACAGAATTTGCACCACAATTACCCGAAAAAGTATTTATGCCTAATTATTTCGTTGATATTTCTAAATTTTTTCAAAAAAAAATAGAAATTATGCAAGTTTATAAATCTGAATTAGGAGAACATCCGTTTCCTAGAAGTAATAGAAATATTGAAGCTTTAGCTACATTTAGAGGAGCATCTGTAGGAGTTGAATATGCTGAGTCATTTCAAATTTTAAAAATTATAGATAAATGATAAATTATAAAGATCACTTAGTGTTTTTAGACACCACAATTAAAGAAGCTTTAAAAAAATTAAATCATTTAGCTAAGGATGCTATACTCTTTGTTGTAGACAAAAAATTTAAATTGATAGGATCTATAACAGATGGAGATATTAGAAGGGGAATATTAAATGAAATACAAATAGAAGGTCCTGTAAATGATATAATCCAAGATAATCCAAAGTTTATTGTTAAGGGTCAGGTTGAATTAGATAAATTAATTGAATACCGTGATGGAAATTATAAAATAATTCCTGTTGTGAATAAAAATAATGTTATTGTTAACATAATTAACTTTAGAAAATTAAAATCATATCTTCCAATTGATGCAGTTATAATGGCGGGTGGGAAAGGAAGTCGATTAATGCCTTTAACTGCAAAGACTCCAAAACCTTTACTCAAGGTTGGGAACAAACCTATTATTCAACATAATTTAGATCGACTAACCTTGTTTGGAATTGATGACTTTTGGATATCTATAAATTATTTAGGAAACTTAGTTGAGGAGTTTATTGGAAATGGAGAAAATAAAAATATAAACATTAATTATATTAAAGAAAATATTCCAATGGGTACTATTGGATCATTATCGCATGTAAACAATTTTATACATGACACTATTTTACTAACAAATTCTGATATCATAACTAATATTGATTATGAGCAGTTTTTTTTAGATTTTATTAAAAGAGACGCTGATTTAAGTGTCGTTACTGTTCCATACCAAGTTAGTATTCCATATGGTGTGTTGGAATCTTCTAATGGACATATAATGAGTTTAAAAGAAAAACCCACATATACATATTATTCTAATGGAGGAATATATTTAATAAAAAAAGAAATTTTACAATATTTGCCTAAAGGTGTCTTTTATAATACTACGGATTTAATTGAAAAATTAATTTCAAAAAAAAAGAAAGTGATTTCCTTTCCATTGTCTAATTATTGGATAGATATTGGTAAACATGAGGATTATGTAAAAGCAAATAGAGATATAGAAAATATTAAATTTTAGATGAATATTCTTATTACAATTTGCGCGAGAGGAGGCTCTAAAGGTGTCAAAAACAAGAATATTAAAAAAATAAATGGTATTCCATTAATTAAATATTCTATAGACTTAGCAAAAAAATTTGCTGATAAACATAATGCTATAATTACATTATCAACAGAAGATAAATTAATTAAAAATATTGCTGAAAAATTAGGATTAACTACTCTTTATAAAAGACCATTAAATTTAAGTAAAGATGAAACAGGAAAATTAGAGGTTATTCGTCATGTTATATTATATGAAGAAAATAATTTAAATAAAAAGTTTGATTTTATTTTAGATTTAGACGTATCATCTCCTTTAAGAAATCTTGATGATTTAGAGTTGGCTCTCTCATTGTTAATTGAAGACAAGAATGCTTTAAATATTTTTTCCGTAAATAATGCGGAAAGAAACCCATATTTTAATATGGTAGAAAAAAAGAAAAACGGGTATTATGGATTGGTTAAAAAAGGAATTTTTTATTCTAGACAATCTACTCCCAAAGTGTTTGATTTAAATGCATCTTTTTATTTCTTCAAAAGATCTTTTTTTAATAAAAAAAACAAACCTATGATAAATTCCAGGACATTAATTTATAAAACCCCACATATATGTTTTGATATTGATAATCAATTGGATTTTGATTTTATGCAGTATTTAATAAAAAACGAAAAGTTAGATTTTAATTTATGAACATTCTTATAGTTGGTTTAGGTTCAATAGCTAGAAAACATATTAAGTCTGTTAATTCTTTAAAGATTAATGCTAAATTTTATGCTCTCAGATCTAAACCAAATAGTTTAAAAGAAAATAAAGTTAATAATATTTACTCTCTGAGCGAATTGTTAATTAAGCCAGATTTTGCGATTATATCTAATCCTACTTCTTACCATGAGAAAACCATAATGAAACTAATTAACCTTAAGGTTCCTTTGTTTATTGAAAAACCTGTTTTAAATAATTATCAGAATGCATCAAAAATTTCAAGCCTTATAAAAAAAAATCAAATACTTACCTATGTAGCATGTAATATGCGATTTCATCCGTCCATAATTTTTTTAAAATCCTTTATCGATAATTTTAAGCCGATTATAAATGAAATTAATGTTTACTCGGGCTCATATTTACCAAGTTGGAGAGAAAATAAAAATTTTAGAAATTCATACAGTTCAAGCATTAAAATGGGTGGTGGAGTTCATTTGGATTTAATTCATGAAATAGATTATTGTCGCTGGATTTTTGGAGATCCTAAAGAAGTTAATTCAATAAAAAGAAGTGTATCAAGTCTAAAAATTAATTCTATTGACTTCGCAAAATACACTCTACTTTATGATAAATTTTCTTTAAATTTATCTTTAAACTATTACAGAAAAGATTCTAAAAGAGAAATAGAATTAGTTGCTAATAATGATACTATAATTATTGATTTGCTAAATAATAAAGTTTTATCAAAAATAAATAATAAAGTTTTGTTTGAGGGGAAGTATTCTATTCAAGACACTTATAATAAACAAATGAAATATTTTATCTCTAAAATAAATAATAAAGAACATCCAGTTAACAGTTTCGACGAGGGTGTAAAAACATTAATATTAGCTTTAAATGAGTAAATTAAAAAACAAAATCATTGTTGTAACAGGTGGAAGTGGCCTTTTGGGTAGAGCAATTATTAGTGACATAAAGAAAGAAGGTGGAATAGCAATAAATTTAGATATTAATTTAAAAGACAATTTAAATATCGGAAACTTGAAATGTGATATTACATCAACGGTTTCAATCAAAAAGAATGTTAATTTAATTTTAAATAAATTCAATAAAATAGATGGTTGGGTAAATAATGCCTACCCAAGGACCAAAGATTGGGGAAATAAATTTGAAATTATTAATGAAAAATCTTGGGAGAAAAACATTGATATGCAACTAAATAGTGTTTTTAAATGTTGTAAAATTGTTTTAAAGGAAATGATTAAACAAAAAAATGGAAGTATTATAAATATCTCATCTATATATGGTTTTTTAGCACCAGATTTTACAATTTATAAAGGAACAAACATGACTATGCCTGCTGCCTATTCAGCTATAAAAGGAGGAATAAATAATTTTACAAAATATTTAGCTTCTTACCATGGTTCAAAAGGAATACGAGTAAATAGTGTTTCTCCTGGCGGAATATTTGATAACCAAGACAAAACGTTTGTTAGACATTATGAAAAAAAAGTTCCTTTACAAAGAATGGGACAACCAAAAGATATTGCCCCCTCTGTAAGTTTCCTCCTTAGTGATGATGCAAGTTATATAACTGGTCATAACCTTTTAATCGATGGAGGTTGGTCTATAATTTAATATATGAGAAAATTAAAACAATCTTTGAAACTTGAAGATTTAGAAAATTATTTATTTAATCAATTGATTAATTATTTACCTGATAATATAATAATTAATAGAAAAACATTAAAAGATTGCGTTTCCATCGCTATGGGAAGAATTAAAACATGTTTTGAAAATAATAATAATAAATATTATGGAGA
>MDTG01336885.1_pt1 | contig 11370 bp, 11 predicted proteins | sample 811421 | NCBI WGS metagenome assembly MDTG01 (sample SAMN05326645, study PRJNA326480) | marine metagenome | isolation source: seawater | place: Pacific Ocean: South East | collected 2011
ATTCGTACAATTAAAAATTTTCCTTATAAAAATTCTAAAGCACTTATGCCACTTAAACTTGGAAAATATTTTACAAGAAATGGATACAATAAAAAGAATGTAAAAGAGATGGACTGGTTTGATAAAATTAAAATTAATGATGATATCATGATAACAATGCTCCCAGCACAACATTGGAGTAAACGTTGGATTTGGGGAGCTGGGAATAACAACAGGAGTCTTTGGGGGAGTTTTTTAATTGAATACAAAGGAAAAAAAATCTTTTTTGCATGTGATACTGGGCCCGCTCCTTTTTATAAAGAATTGGGAGAAAAATTTGGTCCAATCGACTTAGGTTTTGGAAATATTGGTGCTTATAATTTCTTTCCTATTGTTCCCTTCAAAGACAAATCTACAGCTCATGCTAACCCGGAAGAGCTTTTGTCGTTAATGAAAGACTTAAAAGTAAAAAAGGTAGTAGGGATGCATTGGGGTACAGCAATTTTAAGTCTTGAACCAATTTGGGAACCTCCAGTTAGATTCAAAGCAAGTTCTGAAAAATTTGGATATAAAAAAGAAGATGCAGTTATTTTTAAAATTGGTGAGATTAAAAAATTAGAGGAGCTTATTAACTAGCTTTTTTTTCTTCCGAAGCTTTTTTTAAATTTCTTTCTTTCTCAATCATTTTTACAACGTTATCAATAGCGGTCTCCTGAAATTGGAAAACAGATTTTGTGTCAAATTCAACACTAAGATGTTTTTCAGGATCAGTTTTCATTTCTAAAACTACTTTTTTACTTTCAATAGAATTATCTTTTAAATAACAAAGTAAAAGAAAATCTTCTGAATCTAGAAGATCAAGCCATTTCAAATAAACTTCACCTGTATCGTGAGACAAATCCATAATCTTTAATGGGGAAAGATGTTTACCTAATATCTGTGAACGGTTACAAAAGAACGCTATTGATCTTAGTGACCTTGTAAATGGCATCAAAGTATTTTCAATTTCTGATTTTAGTAATAGAAGTTTTTTCTCTTTTTCTAATAAAGCTGACTTGTCCTCATCTCCGCTAACCTCGATACCTAAATCCTGTAATTTTTGTCTATAACTCTCTAGACGTAGGTTTTTATATTTTAATCTTATTGCGGAAATACGATCTAATATTTCTTGATAATCATCCTGTTCTGCCTTAAAGGCTGCCTTCTCAAGCTCAGCTATCTCTTTATTTTGCCTTGCTTCAAACGCAGCTATTTGTTTGCTCAACTTAAGATTATCAATGATCTCTTGTTGTTGTTTTGCTTTTTGTTTTCTTGTTTCTCTTTCCTGCTCTCTTAAAAAGATTTTCATATCTTTTTTAAGTTCTTTTGAATAATAAATTTCTTCTTTAAGCTGTTCCTCTTTCATTTTTTTAATAAGCTGCAGTTTTTCTCGCTTAATTTTTTCTTGCTCTTTTTCTTTTGCTTCTTGGGCTTTCAAAAGTTTTCTTTTTCTATCTTTTTGAAAACTATAATAACTCTCAAAAAAAGGTCTACTTACATATAAAAATATACTTGTAAAACTGGGTGGTCTAAATTTTAAAAAAAATCTCGATAGATAAGCATCTATTTGTTTTGCAACTTTTATTTTAGTTTTTAACTTTTCTTTGACAGGTTTTTTAAAACGTTTTTTTTTAAGTCTTTTTTTTATTTTTTTCTGTTTTTTTCTGTTTTTTAATGTCTTTTTATTAAACTTTTTTCTAAAGACTTTTTTCTTTTTCTTTTTCATGCTTACTTTATTAATATCAGCAACTTAACTGTAAATATAGTCTCTTGTTCTTGGGGAGATGTTTATATCTTTGTTTAGAAGGATTTGAAAATTGCACTGATCTGTCCAACGAAAAGCCGACTCGCAACTGCTTAGGTAAAACAACCAAAGCCTATAAAATTTATCATTATAATTTTTTAAAACCTTATCCCTATTTTTAATAAATCTATTTTTCCACTCTTGTAAAGTTGAGGCATAATGAAGGCCTGGTAATATTTCTAGGTCTCCTAATACTAATTTTGAAGATTCGATTGCTGGCATCAATTCACTAAATGACGGTGTGTATCCCGAGGGAAATATAAAAGTCGTAATCCAAGCTTGCGGCGGTCTTGGTTTGTCTATACTTCCAATAGTGTGTACTAACGCTTTGCCATTGGGCTCTAGAATTTCATATATCTTACGAAAGTAGGTTTTATAAAATTTTCTTGTTACGTGCTCCAACATTCCCTTTGATATAATCTTAGTGTACTTTTTTTTAGTATCACGATAATCTTCAATGCGAAATTGACACAGATTATCTAATTTTTTTTCTCTAACTATTTTTTGAGAAAAATTAAGTTGAACATCTGACAATGTTATTCCGTCGACCCTTGCCCCTGTTTTTTCAGCGATTGCACAAGCTAATCCACCAAATCCTGAGCCAACATCTAAAACTAAATCTTTATCAGTGATATTTAGTTTTTTAATCATATGATTGATCATAGCTTCTTGGCTGTCTTCTAGAGTCATATCTTTCTTAGACCAATAGCCACAACTATACTGAAAGTGTTTTTCATCAATAAACATTTTATAAAAATCAGCTGATCCAATGTCATAATGTGCTGATACTGCTGCTCGGCTGCTTTTTCTTGTATTAAAATTGGTTAAGTATCTCCAAGTTCCTCTGATTTTATTAACGGTTTTAGAAAATTTACTAATATCTTTTCTTCCTATATTTTTTAAAGCGATGTCTAATATTTCAGAAATATCTCCATTCTCAATTACAAAATCTCCTTCAGTATAACCTTTGCCAAAGTAAAAATCTGGAAATAAAAGAAGTTTGTATTCAATTGATTTATTTTTAAGTTTCAATTTTGCAGGATTTTTCTTTGTAGGATTCCCAATTCTATAATTTTTCTTATCTGATGTTTCTAAGATAAAACCATCTTCCGTTATTATTTTATTTAAAAAAACTTTTAGCATTTATGCAGCAATATTTTTGTTATTAAAAGCACCTAAGTCTTTTAATTTCTTAATCAATTCTTCTTTTTTTATTTCGTTTAATAGCTCTAAAGGTGGGAGTAAATTTCCGTAGACTTTATTTTCTAAACTTTTTAAAGTATGTAAAGCAGAAATTAAGTTTCCAGTTTCATCAAATGCCGTTCTAATAGCTTGTAGTTTTAAATTTTCAGTTGAAGATTTTTTATTTTTAAAATCATCATAAACCTTTCTTGCTAATGATCCTGTAAAATTTGTTGTTGCTGAAATGCAGCCAGACGCTCCCAGTTTAAGACCTTCTAGTAATTTTTTTTCACTTCCAACAAACATTGAAAAATTTTTTGCCTTAAAATTATTCCAGAGGTTTCCGGTACTATCTTTCATTCCAATTATATTTTTAGGAAAATCTTTTATTAATCTTTTAGTGACTTCTGCAGTAAATTCGTATCCGCTTAGTTTAGAAAAATTATAAAGTATGATTCTTGATTCTGGTACCGCCTGAGCTATATTTTTATAAAAATTGTAAACACCATTATCTTCATTTTTGTAGTAAGCAACATTCATTATAAGAAAATTTTTAAAACCACTTTTTAAAGAGTGACGCATTATATTCACAGTATCTTGAAGACTATTGCAAGAGGTTCCTATTAAAATTTCCTCCTTAAAATTTTCTTTAGATAAAGCATCAATAAAATTTTTCTTTTCTTCAATTGAGATTAATTGGCCGCAGCCTGTGCTGCCGAAAAATGCGGAACCAACACCATTTCTATCAAGATTTTTCTTTGCATGATTTATGGTTTCTTTAACATCTAAGGTTAAATCTCCTTTCAAAACTGAAAGGGCAGCACTAAATACACCGTTCAACTTTTCTGACATTTTTTCACCTAATTTTGTATATAAACGTACTATAAATTAAAAAAGAATGAAAATTCTTATTATTCAACAGAGGTACGGAATTGGCGATATGGTAATTTTTTTGCCTTATATTCATGCAATATCAAAAAAATTCAACTTTCCAGTTACCCTTTTGGCTAAAGAAAGCTCAAAAGCAAATGATATTTTAGGAGACGACGAGCATATTGATGAAATAATTACATTGGATAAACAAAAAGATGGGTTAAGAGGTTTTTTTAAACTTGCAGATGAATTAAAAAAAAGGAAATTTGATAAAGCTTTTATTTTTAATAGCTCCCTTCGTTATAATTTAGCGGTAAAATTTGCTAGAATTAAATCAGTTAACCAATATCCATTATTCAGATCTAAAGATAACATTATTCATAGCGCCAAAATCTTTACAGAAAATGTAACGGGGCAAGAGGTTTCAACCGAACCTAGTTTGAATATAAAAAGTACAATTAAAAATTATGATAAAGACTTTAAACATATTTGTTTAGGTGTTTCAGCCTCAGGTCCTACCAAAAGATGGGGTATAGATAACTATATAAAACTTTGTAAAGAATTAATTAAAACAAATAGATGTAAGTTTTATATAGCTGGTGGAAGAAAAGACGTTGACATAATTAAAAAGTTTAAAAATTCAGATATTGGAAAAAATTGTCAGTCTTTTGAGGATCTTAGCATTAAGGAGACTTTACCTATTATAAAGAATTGCAACTGCTACATTGGGAGTGACACAGGATTTGCGCATTTATCGGTTGCCTTAGGCATAAAGGCTTTAACATTGTTTATGGATAGTCCTGTTATGGCCTATGGAAAATACTCCGCAAAAATGATTGTGATTGAACCTCAGGGTGAAAAAGATAGCACCACCCATGACACTTTGGGCCAAGAAAGAATCTCGTTTGATGAAGTCTTGTTTAAAGCAAAACAGATTTTAAACTAATTAAAATCATTTTTTAAAATAGTCTCTTTTGCCTCCGAGACCATTTGGGCAAGTTTAGTGGTGTCAGTATCATTTCTGTCAGGATGCAGTTTAGCCATAATTTTTTTATATTTTGCCATCACTTCCGATTTTGAACATCCTTTTTTACATCCTAAAATATTATAAGCATCTTCTAGTGAAATATTTGAAGATGCTTTTGAGTAGTTTGTTCCTGATTTAAATGAATATCTACCTGTTTGTCGAAGGTAACTAATAAGTCTCCACAATTGTATAAGTTGGAATAACCCCCCAATGCCTTTTAATTTAATAAGCGGAAGTAAGAAGACTAAAATAGGGATAGTAAATGCGTACCTACCAACTAAAAAAAGTATTATGGCCAAAAGAATTCCTACTGTGAAAATTAAATACCTAATACCCTTTGCGATTTTTTTGCTACTTGCTTTAGTGAAAAAATTCAATAAAAGGTATAGTACAACTATCGAAATTCCAATGATTAGAAATAAGTTCATAATTTTTTTCTTATGAAGATACCACAATTAAGGAAACAACCTGAAAAGAAAAGTTGTCATGGTTACACATGGATAGATGAATATTCCTGGATACATCAAGATAATTGTTTAGATATTTTAAAAGATCCAAACAAATTAAATAGTGAGGTTAGGAAATATCTTGAAGAGGAAAATGCTTATACAAATGAAAATATGAAGAATACTGAAAATTTACAAAAAAAACTATTCAAAGAAATTGAGGGAAGAATAAAGTTAGATGACGAAAGTTTAATGTTTAAAGACAAAAAATATGAATATTGGACTAAAACTACAAAAGAAGGAAATTATTTTAAAAAACTAAGAAGAAAAATCGGGGATAAAAAAGTTGAATGTTATTTTGATGCAGACAAAGAAGCTAAGGGGAAAAAATTTTTTAGCTGTGGTGACCTTACTGTTTCATATGATGATGAGCTATTAATATACTCAGTAGACGAAAAGGGAAGTGAATATTTTACAATTTTTGTAAGAAGAATATCTGATGGTAAAATAATTGATAAGATTGAAGATACAGCGGGCGGTGTTCTGTGGGCATTTGACGATAAATCATTTTTCTATAGAAAACATGACTCACAAAAAAGACCTCGTAAAATTTTTCAACATTTTTTAAATACATCAATAAAAGAAGATAAATTAATATTTGAAGAAAAGGATGAAAGATTTACATGTTCAATTGACGTTTCTTCTTGTGAAAAATTTTATTTAATTGAAACAAGCGAACATACAACTAGTGAGACTTATTACTTTCATAAAGATGATAAGATATTTAAACCAAAAATATTTATTAAAAGAGAGCAAGGAATCCTTTACAGCATTGATAGTTTTGGAAAATATTTTTATATGCATACAAACAAAGGGGCGGTAGATTTTAAAATCTCTAGATGTCCCCATGAAAAAATTAATGATTGGAAAGATTTTGTGCCAGCTCAAAATGGTGTTTTGATAGGAGGTTTAACTTTCTTAAATGGTTGGATTTTAAGAACAGAGGTTTCTGATGCTCTTGGAAAAATTTTTGTTATAAACACAAAAACGAATAAGGAAGAACAATTAATAATCGCTGATGAGAAAGTGATCTCACCAGGTCTTTCTCTTATGCAAAAAGACAAAAATACCGATAGAATTAGAATAGCATATGAATCGCCGAAGACACCTTCAAGGGTTTTTGAATACAATCTCAAAACTAAAAATAAAAAATTGGTCAAGGAACAAGAAATTCCGTCAGGCCACAATAGAGATGATTATATTGTTGAACGTTTAAATTGTCCTAGTCATGATAGTCGCAAAATTCCTATTACAATAACTTATCACAAAAAAACGAAATTGGATGGAAGCGCTCATTTGTTATTGTATGGTTACGGAAGTTACGGAAGCTCTATGTCTCCGACCTTTTCGTCTTCAAGACTTTCTTTAATTAATCGAAATATTATCTGGGCAACATGTCATGTGAGAGGAGGCCTTGAACGAGGTATGTCTTGGTGGAATGAAGGTAAAATGCTAAACAAAAAAAATACATTCTCTGACTTTATTAGTTGTGCTAAATTTTTAATTGAAAGAAAATACACAAGCAAAAAAAAATTAATTGGGCTTGGTGGTAGTGCGGGAGGATTGCTAATTGGTAACGTTATGAATCAAGTGCCCGAATTATTTCTTGGTGCTATAATGGCTGTTCCCTTTTTAGACAACTTAACAACCAATCTGGATCATTCGCTGCCTTTAACGAAGGGTGAGCTTTTAGAATTTTCAGACTGTAAAAATAATAAAGAAAATTTTGAATATGTTCGATCTTATGCTCCTTATGATAACATTGAAAAAAAAGACTACCCTAATATTTTAATAACAACTTCATTGGCTGACTCTAGAGTGCTGTTTGACGAACCAACAAAATACTGTGCAAAATTAAGAAATTTTAAAACTGATGATAATTTACTTCTTCTAAAATGTGAGATGGATGCCGGACATTCTGGAAAATCCGGAAGAACTGCTGCTATTGAGGAAACTGCTTTTGATTATTCATTTGCCCTAAAAATCGCTGGAAAACTTTCTTAAAAACAGTTTTTGCTACTAAATCCAACTACAGTATTTCTTTTATCTATTTCAAATCTTCTTTCACACTTTATCTTAAATTTAGAGTCGTAATAAACCAAAACTTTGTTTTTATTTTTTGTTAACTCAATTAGGTCTGGTTTGCCAAACTCTATTTTAAGTTCATTTTCTTTTTTTTTAAGAAATTTGCTTAATTTTTTTTCCTCTTTTTGAGTAGCAGTGTCCACTTTATTTGTTATAGTTTGGCATCCGCTGATGAACACAAACATTATGAACAAAAACAAATATTTCTTCATGCAAGAAGGATTATAACAAGAAAGTTATAAACAGAAATACAACTTTGAATAGATCTGCGCACCCATTTTGAACTTTTTATAAAGAATATATAAATATATATTAAGATTCTTAACAATTTTGATAAGGAAATAAAATTATGATGGATAAATATTTTGAGTACAGAAAGCATAAAACAAATTTTAAAACCGAGGTAATCGCGGGGGTAACAACTTTCCTTACGATGGCATACATAATGTTTCTTAATCCTTTTATTCTCTCAGGAGAATTTGCGGGTCCAGAAAAAGGTTTTTTCGATTTTGGAGGTGTTTATACAGCGACAATTGTAGCAACAGCTATAGCCTGTTTTATAATGGCTTTCGCTGGTAAAACATGGCCTGTCGGTCTAGCGCCTGGGATGGGTATAAATGCATTTGTCGCTTTCGGTGTAGTAGGCGGAATGAAGTATACTCCGGCAGAAGCTTTGGCCGCGGTTTTGTTATCTGGTATTTTGTTTTTGTTAATTTCATTAACACCAATAAGGGCCTGGATAATTAATTCTATTCCTAAAAGTCTAAAGTTTGGAATTGGTGCTGGTATTGGTCTGTTTTTAGCAATCATTGGATTAGAAATAATGGGTGTTGTTGTAGATCATCCTGTAACACTGGTAACTTTAGGAGACTTAAAACAGCCTATTGTTTTCATGGGATGTTTAGCTTTTGTGACGATGATAGTTTTGGAAAAAATTAATAAAGGTTTCATAAGTAAAGCAAATATAATTATTGGAATATTACTATTTAGCTTTCTTACTTGGTTACCAATTTGGGATTGGACTGGAGCAACTATAGAAGGAGGAAGTTCTTTAGCAAAATTTAATGGAATTTTGTCAGCTCCACCGTCTATGAGTTATTTGTTTGATGCCTTAGAAGGTTTTAGCACAGGGAAAGTTTTTACCGCTAGTGGTATAACTGTTATATTTACACTTTTCTTTATTGATTTCTTCGATACTGCTGGAACTTTAACTTCGGTTGCAAATGTTTCTGGAAAAGTTGATAGCAAAGGAAAAGTTCAAGATATAGAAAAGGCGATGCTTTCTGACAGCGTTGGAACGGTAGCGGGCAGTCTTTTGGGAACGACAACTGTAACAAGTTATGTAGAATCTGGTGCGGGAGTTAAGGCCGGAGGAAGAACAGGAATGACATCTCTTGTTATTGGTGTTTTATTTCTACTATGTTTAGGTTTTGCTCCACTTGCTACCAGCTTGCCAAAAGAAATAGATGGAGCAGCATTAGTTTATGTTGCAGTTCTATTTGTAAGAAACATTGTTGATATTGAATGGAAAGATGTAGCAGAGTCTGCACCAGCAGTTCTGGCTATGATAACCATGCCTTTAACTTACAGTATAAGTAATGGTATTGCTTTGGCGTTTATCGCTTATGCATTAATAAGAATATTTACTGGAAAAGCTTCCAAAACTTCACCTGCAATTTGGTTGGTTGCTTTGCTAAGTGTAGTGAGTTTTGCAGTTTAAGAACTTTTGATTTATAAATAATAAAGAGGGCCGGATAGTTTATTCGGCCCTTACTTTTTGTGCTTCTTTTTTAATTCTTCAATTCTAATTTCCTCATAACGTTCAAATGGCTGAACAATCCATGGGTTTGTTTTTAATGTAACTGCGCAAAAATCTGGTTTAAAAGTTGATTTGGCTTTCTTCCATAAAACAGCTGTTTTAATAGATTCTATTTTCCCTTTAAGCAAAGGATAGTTTTTTAACCATTCTATGCTTCTGTTTAATGTAACGCCGGTGTCTGAAAGATCATCACATAAAAGTAATTTACCGCCCAAATTCTGAACGGTTGAGCTCATTTCTCTAGAAAAAACTAATTTTCCTTGTTGATCTTCTATGCCTTTACCAGAATAAGACTCTACTGCTAAGTAAGCGCATTTTAATTTAAAAACACGACTTAATACATCGATTATGGGAGCTCCTCCCCGCATTATTCCAATAAGTAGATCTGGCTTATAGCTTTCATGTATTTGGATCGCCAGTTTTTCAACCGTAGTATTATACTCGTCCCAAGAAATGAAAAGTTTTTCAGCCATGGAAAAAATTAAATCATTTTAAAGTAGATGTAAATAAATTTAATATTGCACTGGTTCGTTATCTACCGAGTACCATAGAGCCATAACAGCTAAAGTACAGAATGGTGAAAACTTTTTTTGAAGTTTTTTAACAAAAACATTTGGTGGTAAGTATTTCTTTTTATAATTGTTTGAAATGGCCCTTAATAAACCTATATCCTGTACTGGCCAAATATTTGGTCTATTGTAAAAGAATATTAATACCATTTCACTTGACCATCTTCCTATTTGTCTAAGAGAAGATAAATAATTTATCGCATCCTCGTCCGACATCTTTTTGATTAACTTAGGGTCAAATGATTTGTCTAAAATTTTTTTTGCAAGGCTTTTTATTCCTCTCGCTTTCATTCTGCTAAGACCGCACTTTCTTAAATCAGATATTGATAACTTTGAAACAATTTTTGGTTTAATTTTACCTTTGCATTTTTTTTCAAATTTAGAAAAAACGGAGTCCGCAGCAGAAACAGATATCTGTTGTGAAACTATAGACCTGCTCAATGAGTAAAAGAAATTTTTTCTTGTAGTTAAGTGACCTTTGTAAGCTTTTATGAGTTTATGCATAGTCTTATCTCTCTTAGAGAGAAATCTCTTACCTTTGCTCCACCACTTAGGTTTCATATCTTGGTGGAACCAGTTGTTTTTTCAAAGTATGTTCTCTTCTAAATATTATGTAAGTGCCCACAACAATAAATAAGGCTCCAATTAAAGTTGTTAGCTTAAGCGCTTCTCCAAAAATAAAATAACCAGCTGTTGCGGCAAAAACTAATGATAAGTATTTTATAGGTGTCACAAGACCTGTGTCTGCCATTCGTAATGATTGAGTAAGTAGTATATTGGCATAGCCACCCGCTAAACCTAAAACCACAAATAAAAATGCCTCATACAGCGTAGGCCAAATCCAACCATTAACTATCGTTGCTAAACCAATTAACATTGATAGAAGAGAAAAATAAAAAGCTATTAAGTAATTTGGTTCAGTTTTGGATAAAGATTTAATTGATAAAGCAACTTGTGCGAAACCGAATGCAAAAATTAAAGGCATAAAGTAAAAAAAATTAAACTCTTGAAAGTTTGGTTTTATAATAATTAAGCCTCCAATTATCCCAAGTATAATTGCTGAGATTCTTCTCATTCTTATTTTTTCTCCAAGAAAAAGAGCGGATAAAATAGTTACAAAAACAGGACCTAAGAATGTGAGACTTATACAATCGGCCAACTCAACGTTACGTAGGCCTACGAACAAAGCTATAATTGCTATTGCCCCCCAAGATGCTCGCCAAGCATGGAGACCGGGTCTGTTTGTTTTGTAAAAAGTAAAAATTTTTTCTTTAGGGATTAATAAAAAGATAGGTATCATTCCAAAGAAAAAACGCATGAAAAGTACTTGGCCAAAGGGAGCGTCCTTCAAATACTTCACAATTATATCCATAACACTGAAGCAAGCGACACTTGCGATCATATATAGAATAGCTAATTGAGATTTTGTGAGCATTTTACCACCTTTAATTAATTGAAATAACATATTAGAATTTTAAAACAATGAA
>MDTG01141339.1_pt1 | contig 11369 bp, 9 predicted proteins | sample 811421 | NCBI WGS metagenome assembly MDTG01 (sample SAMN05326645, study PRJNA326480) | marine metagenome | isolation source: seawater | place: Pacific Ocean: South East | collected 2011
ATTCCCCATTTCTGTCAATGGGTCGATTTTCCCAATCTCCCAAGATCGACTGCCAACAACTCAATGCTGCAATGGCAGCAGTCTCAGCCTTTAATAGCCGGGGGCCCAGTCCCACAGGAACAGCGTATGGTAAATTACGCAACATTTCATGCTCCGCCGGACTAAATCCCCCGGCAGGACCGACCGCTAATACCCAATTCATTCGTATATTTTTGTCCTTTACATCTCTGAGGGCAGCATTGATTGGTTTTGCAAAACCTGATTCGGCCGCAAACAGCAGCATGGTGTTTTCGGGCCAAACCTGCAACCGCTCATTAAGCTTTTTGGGAGGTTTGATTAATGGGATATTTAAGCGGTCGCATTGCTCTGCCGCCTCAACAGCTATTGCTTTGATGCGATCATAGTTTGATCTTTTTACATCGGTGAAGTCTGTTATCGTGGGTAAAAGGGTAGAAACACCAAGTTCCGTAGCCTTCTGCGATAACACCTCCATGGGACCTTTTTTGATAGGCGCGAATAAAAGGCTTGGCCCCGAGGGATCTTGCTGTGAGCGCCGTATATTCTCAACTTTAACAGAAATTGGGTCAAGGCACTTCGCGAGTGACCCATACCATTCGCCATCGCGCCCATTAAAAAGTAACACCAATGCCCCGGGCTTAAGGCGAAGCACATTTATAAAATAATGAATCTGGGGTTTTTTAAGCCTGACGATAGAGCCACTCGTCAATGAACAATCAACAAACAAACGTGGCGGGAACTTTGTCATATAACTAACCTTTTTTTGACAGACCTAATATTAATTAGTCACAGTCTTTATTAAGACACCGTGAAGGTTACAAAATCTTATCAACGTTTAAACACAAAAACAGTCAGATAATAATCTTGAACTCAGCCTAAGGTTCATGCAACTTCAAAACTTTTGGATCGACGTTGTTGCTTTCCGGCAATAACCATCCCACATTACAACGTTATGAAACAGCATAGTGACATTGCAAAAGGTGACTGGATCGAACAAATGCTTCCGAGTTACGCCCAACCCTATTTAAGGTTAGCTCGCATCGACCGGCCCATTGGCATTTGGCTTTTAGCAATACCCTGCTGGTGGGGCATGGGGTTGGCCTGTAATGATACAAATAATTTTCCGGTTTGGGACACAGCTGTACTAGCATTAATTTTTTTAATGGGCGCAACTCTAATGCGCTCTGCTGGCTGCACATGGAATGATATTTTAGATCGAAATATTGACGCCAAAGTGTCCCGCACTGCTCTAAGACCCCTAGCTAGTGGCACCATCAGCGTGGCTCGAGCCAGTATTTTCATGATTTTTTTATTATCAATTTCCGCTTCAATCCTATTTATTTTTAATCACTTTACCAAGATATTAGCAATTTCATCAGTGGCTCTCGTTGCCATCTATCCTGCGATGAAACGCATTACCTTTTGGCCACAAGCTTTTCTAGGAATCACTTTCAACTGGGGGGTATTGGTAGGGTTTTCGGCAATAACTGGCACACTTATGCCCGCAACCTTCACCCTTTATGCCGCAGCATTTTTCTGGACGCTAGGATACGATACAATTTACGCACATCAAGATAAGGAGGACGATGCTTTGATTGGAGTTATGTCCACTGCCCTAAGATTTGGCTCAAAAAGTAAGGCTTGGATTAGCGGGTTTTATGTTTCAGCAATGATCTGCCTCATGGTAACTGGGTTTCTCGCCGATCTGAGCCCACTATACTTTTTGGTACTTGCAGTTCCCGCTGGTTTGTTAACACTGCAACTGTACAGTGTTAATCTCGACGAGCCCCGGAGTTGCCTTGTACACTTTAAGGCTAATACACGGATAGGCTTGTGGATATTGGCCGCTCTCGTTGTTGGGCAGTTTCCCTAGAAGGCCGTCAACTATGACTCCCCAAATTGCTTTTGTTCGCAAACATACTGCAACGGTAACTCCTTCATTAGTTCCTGAACTTCAACTGAACCTCGCAAATGAAACATGCCCTGTTTGGTTGCAAACACCCGAATATTTTTCAAAATTGGGCATGCCCGAGCCATTTTGGGCTTTCGCTTGGGCCGGAGGACAGGCGTTAGCAAGGTATATTTTTGATAATCCGGAAATTGTTTGCGGAAAGACTGTTCTTGATTTTGGTTCAGGAAGCGGAATCGTTGCCATCGCAGCGGCTAAATCCGGTGCTGCACACGTTATCGCAAACGATATAGATGAATATGCGGAAGCAGCGATAAGGATTAATGCAAAGAGAAATAACGTCGATATAGAAATAACTCGGGATAATGTTATCGGGATCGACAAAAATTGGACAACAGTATTTGCAGCAGACGTATACTATGAAAAAAAAATGTCTCTTATGATAACCGCTTGGCTTAAGTCACTTGTTAGTAGAGGGTCAAAAGTTTTTATCGGAGATCCTCAACGTGTCTACTTACCAAAGGATGGTTTAGAGAGAGTCATAAAATACAGTAGGAAGACCCGGTCTCTACTGGAAGATACTGATTTGCAAAATGCGCAAGTATGGCGGTTTATATAACTAAATGCAGTAGTTAGTTAATAAAACATTAACGCTCTTGAGATCCGCAAAGATCATTTTCGATTATATTTACGGGATAATCGAAAGGCTGCGCCTTTGATGCTAAAATGGAGATGATGGCTCCACGATAGTGGTCATCATTTACCAAACGTAGAATGAAGTTGTCAGGGTCCTCTGAGGCGCCAAGACGCTCTCTTAATGTTTCCAAGATTTCAGCCGAATTAGCACTTACGTACGGCCTATTCAAAGCAGCTATATCCTTCACCCCTATAGCCTGATTGTTCATGTTCAAACTACCATGCTTACCAACATAAAAATAAGCCGACTCAATTGATTCGCCATGTTCGAGTACTAACTGCACATGCTCAATTTCCCCGAAATGATAATTACCTTCAGTTCTATGCATTATCTTTAGTTGCTCATCACTCAACCACGTTACCGCTATTTTGGCTTGCACGCCTTGTTCACGCTGAAGCATAGCTGGCACAGCGCCGTATGCACTTATATGGGCCGCATATACAACATCGAAATCGGTAATTCTCCCATATTGCACTGCTATTGGTCCTACGTTGATCCCCTCAAACTTGCGCGACAGTTGTTCAGGCGAGCGATTTGATCCGACCGCCAAAACCGGCCAGCAATTCAGAACTAAGTTTGGGTCAAACGGTCTTACATTGTTTGGTTCAGCGCTTGAGTCCCAAGTATACGAGCTCTTTGGGGCCCAATAAGGATAATCTCGTGCTCGTTTCAAAATGCTGTTCAATTCAGTTACACCATTTGTCATGAAGTGGTATCCAGTACCTCGCATATTATCACTAAAAAACAAATTTCGCTTCTAGGTAATTTTTGCACTAGTTTACTAACATGTCCTACAAATCACTCAGAGATTTTATAAATGATTTGGAACAACGCGGTCTTTTAAAGCGTGTTGAAACGCCCGTTTCAACCGAATTAGAAATGACCGAAATACAAACTCGGTTATTAGCAGAAAGGGGGCCAGCAGTACTCTTTGAAAACCCTCTTGGGCCGAATGGCAAAAATTTTGATGTGCCAGTGTTAGTAAATCTTTTTGGTACAGTGGAACGAGTGGCGCTGGGGATGGGAAGATCACCAGCAGAGTTACGAGAAGTGGGTAAAATGTTGGCCTTTCTTCGACAGCCGGAGCCGCCAGCCGGGATCGGCGACGCTTTGCAAAAACTTCCACTCCTTAGATCAATAATCGCCATGAGGCCAAAACAAGTTAAAACAGCGCCATGTCAAGAAGTGGTGTTGGAAAGAGAGGAAATTGATCTAACAAGATATCCAATTCAAACTTGTTGGCCCAATGAACCTGCGCCCCTCATAACTTTTCCACTAGTTGTCACCCAGGGCCCTGACCCAGTTGGAAACAGGTCAGACAGCTACAATCTCGGCATTTATCGAATGCAGGTAAAAAGCCGTAACACTACTCTTATGCGATGGCTAGCTCATCGCGGCGGTGCGCAACAGGCCGCTCGTTGGTCTGAGCAAAAAAGCGCTCCAGTACCAGTTGCAGCAGTAATAGGTGCCGACCCGGCTACGTTACTAGCAGCAGTTACACCCGTACCAGACACACTATCGGAGTATCAATTTGCAGGCCTTCTAAAAGGAAAAAGTATCAGATTAGTGGACTGCAAAACAGTCCCGCTTAAAGTCCCCGCCGAAGCCGAGATCGTGCTGGAAGGCCATGTGGATCTTAGCAATCTGTCACCAGAAGGACCGTATGGCGATCATACCGGCTATTACAATGCACAAGAGCCATTCCCAGTTTTCACCGTATCGGCAATCACACAGCGGATTAATCCAATTTACCACTCCACTTTTACAGGGCGACCGCCAGACGAACCAAGCGTATTAGGCGAAGCCTTGAACGAAGTTTTTATACCCTTATTTCAACAACAATTTCCTGAAATAGCTGATTTTTGGCTCCCTCCAGAGGCCTGCTCTTATCGCTTAGCTGTTGTCGCAATTAAGAAAGCTTACCCCGGCCATGCAAAGCGTATCATGATGGCAGTCTGGTCTTATTTGCGTCAATTCACGTACACCAAATGGGTAGTAGTGGTTGATGACACGATAAATGCCAGAAGTTGGGATGATGTTATATGGGCTATTTCGACACAAATGGACCCAGCTCGTGATATAACGGTTCTAGAGGATACACCGATAGATTATCTAGATTTTGCAAGCCCCATTCCAGGCTTAGGTTCAAAGATTGGCTTGGATGCGACCGAGAAGTGGCCACCAGAGACTAAACGTGACTGGGGCAGAACTATTCGGATGAGTGACAGCGTTGTCAAAAAAATCGATCAAATGTGGGATGAACTTGGTTTACCAGGGAACGGAAGGGCTATCTGGAAATGAATATCAATTCAACCGACCTGATCATATTCATTCTTTTCGGAATTTTTACTGTTTTGTTTGTTTATAACATCCGACGCCGGGTACGTTCAGCTGACAATACTTTTGCCACTACCCATAGAAAAATTACACGCCGACTGGCCGGCGAAAATGGAACATTAGAAATACAAAAGACGGAGTCCAAGGCAATAAGTACCGACGACTGGAACAAAGGTCGGCGTCAAGTAATCTTGTGCAGCGGTATTTTAGTTTTAGTTACAATAATAAGTGTTGTGTCATGCATTCGTACTAGTTGGTAGGAGAAAATTCGTGCGCGAAGAAACTTTCGAAAAACTTCAGGATTTGCTTAAAAAGGTCACTCAATTTGGCGCAGACGCGGCGGAAGTAGTTTATGTGCACCAAGAATCTTTAAGTCATTCCCAGCGACTTGGTAAAACTGAAAACATAGAACATGCGGAGAATGCAGATATCGGACTTCGCGCTTTTAAGGGCAAAAAACAGTCAGTAGTCTCTTCCTCAGATCAAACACCCAGCGCACTTGATAATTTAGCCGAGAGAGCAGTAGCTATGGCCAAAGCTGTGCCTCAAGATGAATACTGCGGCCTTGCCGAGCCCGACCAGCTGCAAAAGAAACAGCCGTCGGAGCTTGAAATATTCGATGGGTCAAAACCCGACACAGACATGCTCATTGAGTGGGCTCGATCTGCTGAAGGTGCTGCATTAGAAGTGAATGGAGTAACCAATTCTGAGGGTGCTGAAGCTGGATGGATACAGAGTGAAGTTGTACTAGCAGCGACGAATGGGTTTGCGGGCAGCTACCGAAGTTCATCCTTTAGCATCAGCGCTTGCGTTCTCGGAGGAGAAGGCACCGCAATGGAGCGGGATTACGATTATGCATCTTCTGTATTTAAAGCCGATTTAGTAGACCCTGAAGAAATAGGTCGTCGCGCCGGTGAAAGGACCGTGAGGCGACTGAACCCCCACAAACCAGAAAGTGCTAAAGTACCCGTGGTATATGAACCCAGAATCGCAAATTCGATTGTTAGGCATCTGGCAGGCGCCATTAATGGAAGTGCGATTGCAAGGGGAACAAGTTTTTTAAAAGATGATTTAGGGAAGAAGATTCTCCCTGATAACATTTCCATTATTGACGATCCACACCGAAAACGCGGTCTTGCATCCAAGCCCTTTGATGCTGAGGGTCTCGAAAATGAACCGATTGAATTTGTGAAAGACGGTGTTCTAACTCAATGGGTCCTTGATCTACGATCAGCTCGACAACTTGGTATCTGTAGCAATGGTCGTGCATCCCGCGGCACATCCTCCCCTCCTAGCCCAGCAACAACGAACCTGCACATGACACCAGGAACCAAAACACCAGAGGATTTACTCAAAGAAATAAACCAAGGTTTCTACGTTACCGACATGATGGGTTTTGGCATCAACGGAGTTACTGGCGATTACAGTCGCGGCGCATCGGGCTTTTGGATTGAAAACGGTCAAATCACATATCCAGTGAGCGAAATTACGGTAGCGAGTAATTTAAAAGATATGTTCTTAAATTTAACACCTGCTAACGATCTTGAGTTTTGTTACAGTACTAATTGCCCAACACTCCGTATAGATGGAATGACAGTCGCCGGCAATTAGTTTAACCGACGTAAAAAAATAGTTGCGGCGGCATTTAATATCGAGTCCCGATCTATCATATGTTCTCGATAAAGTTCGCTGATGGTACCCGATTGGCCATATTTTTTCACACCCAGAGCAGTGCATCGATATGACCCCACGGCACCAAGCCATGAAAGTGTTGCCGGATGACCATCAAGAACGGTCAAAATGTCTGCATCGCTAGCACAAGGTTCTAACATCTTCTCAATGTGCGAAATTTCATTCGGGCTTTGTTTTGCTCTAATCCAGTTTTGATGAAGCAGATCAGGCGAGGTTACCGCAAGCAATCCCGCACCCGGAGAGTCTTCGATTACAGCTGAGTGCGCAGAAATCGCCTCTGGAGCTACTGCGCCACAAAATGCAATTATTAAATTAGCACCTGGAGATGGTGCTTCGACCCAATAGGCTCCGTCTATTACGCCATCTATAAGTTCTTGCGTTACCTTTCGATCAGGTTGTGCCATTGGACGCGTTGAAAGCCGGAGATATACAGAGCCCCCATTCTCACTTTCTGGTGCCTGCATATGCCTAAACCCCCAAGCCATTATAATGCCCAGTTCATCCACAAAAGCTGGTTCAAAATAAGAAAGGCGATCAAGGCCCATGCCAATCAAAGGAGTGTTGATAGATTGGTGTGCTCCACCCTCAGGCGCCAACGTAATCCCTGACGGAGTTGATACCACCATGAAACGAGCATCCTGATAACAGGCATAAAGTAATGAGTCGAGACCACGATTAATAAAAGGGTCATAAAGGGTCCCTACAGGTAATACCCTTGCACCAAAAAGCGATTCTGAGAGGCCCATTGCGGCAAGCATTAAAAATAAATTATTTTCTGCAATCCCAAGTTCGATATGCTGGCCTGATTGGGACTTCACCCATTTCTGGAGGGACGCCACATCCTGTTCCTTAAACACATCTTTCTTGCCTTGCCTGTCAAAAAGTCCGCGCTTATTTACCCAACCTCCGAGATTTGTTGAAACGGTTACGTCGGGGGAAGTTGTGACGATGGCATCAGCCAGTTCGCTTTCAGTGCGACCAAGCTGGTTCATTAGTTGGCCGAATCCTTGTTGGGTTGAGCTTTGTGCGTTCGTGCGAATGTTAAAGTATTTTGGTACCTCCACCTGAGCTGCGACATGCCGACGGGTCGATCCATTATTAAAAGATGCGGAACCAAGCAAGTGCCCAAGTCTCTCACTCTCGATGTTTAAGCCAGAGTCTAATGACCATTCCTCGCCATCCTTGATACCCATTTCTGTTTTAAAAACATCCATTTGCTCAGCATTCATAAGGCCAGCGTGATTATCTTTGTGCCCAGCAAACGGCAGACGATGCCCCTTTATCGTGTAGGCTACAAAGCAAGTTGGATGCTCTGGCGATGCCTCATTAAACGCCTCAAAAACGGATTCCATATCGTGACCCGCTAAATTTGTCATCAAACTATGTAGGGCATCATCATCGTGATTATCAAGTAACTCTTTCAAACCTGACGTCCCACGAAGTCCTTTTTCAAGATGTTTGCGCCATGAAGCGCCAGCCTTGTAAGTAAGTGCCGAATAAAGGTCATTTGGACAATCGTCAATCCACTGGAGTAACGCTTCGCCAGCAGGCCCTTTGCGGGCTTCTTCAAGTTTTTTCCCATATTTCAGGGTCACTACGTGCCAATCCACCGTTCCGAAAAAACTCTGAATTTTTTGAAACAAGAGATCATTAACAACTCCATCGAGGCTCTGGCGATTATAATCTATTATCCACCAGAGATTTCGAACCTTGTGCTTCCAACCCTCGAGTAAAGCTTCAAATACATTGCCTTCATCGAGCTCCGCATCGCCCATCAGAGCAACAAATCTTCCCGGCTCAATACCATCGCCCATGCGCTTTTGATACTTAACGTAATCTTGAACCAAGGCAGCGCAGAGAGTAAAACCAACCCCGAGCCCCACTGATCCAGTTGAAATATCAACATCATCAGTATCTTTGGTGCGGGAAGGATATGCCTGAGCCCCACCCATCGCGCGAAAACCTTGCAGATTAGAGACACTTTGTCTCCCGAAAAGATACATCAAGGCATGAAAGACAGGACTCGCATGCGGTTTTATTGCTATTCTGTCAGCCGGCCTCAAAATTTCCATGAAGAGTGCTGTAAGAAGAGTTACTGCTGAAGCGCAGGAAGATTGATGCCCCCCTACTTTTAAGCCATCGCATCCTGGCCGAATATGATTTGCGTTGTGTATCATCCATGACGATAGCCAAAGCACCTTTTTTTCAATTTCACAAAGATCCGATAAGCGCTCCTGTAAAGGAACCTTGGCTATACCATCTTTTGAGAATTGGTGTTGTTCTGCCATGAGACTTTTCCAAAAGTGAAATACTGATTGTTAATAATACTCCCAACTTAAGAGGAATTTCATTGCTTTAATTCCAATAATATGATCATTCTTAGCAATGTTTAACCTATTTAAATCTATGAAATACCGTTTTGTTTCAATTTGACATTGTTGATTGCCGAATTCTGAATGTTCTGCAAGAGAATGCCCAAATATCCAATGCCGAACTAGCTAAACGCATTGGAATTTCTCCCTCGCCCTGCTGGCGAAGAGTAAAGAGACTCGAAAAAGGCGGGGTTATCAAGCGCCGAGTTACATTGCTTGACCCTGCAAGTGTCGGCCTTCCCGTGAGTGTATTTGTACGAGTAAGCCTGGAACGCCAAATTGAATCTGCACTCGAAACTTTTGAGGATGCTGTACTGTCAAGGTCTGAAGTTATGGAGTGTTATCTCATGACAGGCGATTCTGATTATCTACTTAGAGTAGTTGTGGCTGATCTTGTTGCCTACGAGAAATTTATGATCGATCATTTAACTAAAATTAATGGCGTTGCTTCAATAAATTCTAGTTTTGCCCTCAAACAAGTAAAATATAGAACAGCGTTACCGCTAGAAACGTTAGAATAGTTACCGGGAGAAAAGTAAACCTTGTTTTTTTCTCTGCCTTGCCTAATGTTCAGGAATTAACAATATGGCTGAAAGGAATGTACGTGGCCAAGGAGGAACCAATTGAATTTTCAGGCACAGTCACTGAAGTGCTGCCTAATGCTATGTTTCGAGTGACGCTAGAAAATGATCATGAAGTGCTTGCACATACTTCAGGGAAAATGCGGAAAAATCGCATACGTGTTCTCGCCGGTGACAGCGTGACAGTTGAAATGACCCCTTATGACCTTACGAAAGGGCGGATTACATACCGGTTCAAATAATCATCTTCGCTCCAAAATACCCAGCTTTATTAACCAGGAGGCCGTACGCATAACTTGTGCGTTTGTTAAATTGGCAAGTTTTTTAGAAAGGTCGGCTAACGTAATGCCCGGGTTTTTGTTAATAACGTACAGAACAGTGGGTAGCTCCTGGGGTGGAACTAAAAGGGTTGGGGCGAAATAGTTCATTCTATGCCTTATAAGACGGGTAAGATCATTTGGAGACCCACGTGATAGCTCTAATTGATCGTCCCACAAGAGTGTTGCAGACGAAAAGCTCTCAAACATTTGGAAAGGGTCTGGCTTTAAAGGGAAGGCGGGGCTCCCAACCTTTCGCTCCGCACTTTCTGGGTCAATCTTGCGTCGCTCCGCAAGCTCTGTGAATAATGCATCATATTGAGGAATCACGTGCTTCCAATCATACCTAGATTCTGCTCGTAAAATGCCAGCTTTACCCATACTCTGCCGCAGATTTTTATTTTCAACCAGCGTTACAAGTGCCGAAACTAATGCACGCACATCAACAGCTGTTGATTGGGAGACACCTGCTAAGTACTCCCCATAATTATCCTCTTCTGACAGATAACGGTGAGCTTGATCTACTCCATTGCCGGGTGCCGGCAAAAGCGTTGGGATCAGGAAACCCTCGACTCCGTGCGAAATTGCATCTCGATAGCCATCCCAATCGCTGATTATTACTGGCAAACCTGATGCCATTGCTTCGATCGGTGTAAGCCCAAAACTCTCCTGGATATTGTCTGAAGGAGATACAAAAATATCTGCCGCAGCCCACACACCTTCTGTAAATTCAGCCTCTGTATTCAGCACAAATGATACCATCGCCTTTTCGCAGAAGCTAGAAGCCGCGTCGCGGAATTCTGTTTCAAACTTTTCACTCTGAAAGTATCCATAGAAGACTAAGTGTATCCGCTTACCAGTTTCTTTAGCAGCCTGCTCTGCAGCCAAGAAAAGTGGTAACGGGTGTGCCTTCGCGAAATAACTCAGCCTACCTAAAAATAAAACCACCACTTCGTCTTTGCTAACACCCAAAATTTCTCTTTGCTTGACCCTTAGAATTGGATCACGGTTTTTAGTGAATTTTTGGCAGTCAATACCGAGTGGAATTACAGGTGTCTGAATTGGACAATAGATTGTGGTCTCAAATCGCTTCCCGAGATATTCCCGCCAGCCATCCCAAAGGGAATGAATAGAGTTCCGGATAGCCATTGAGGGACAAATTATTGCATCCCAACTCTGCAGAGGATTAGTGATACAATCACCTACCTCTTTCATTACGTTGGAGGTGGACATTGTATGACTCACTCCACACAAACTATAAGCTCGCTGGCTACCTCGTCGCCGATTCCATGCCATCTGCGCAATCGACGGCTCTGGCTTTAATAAACAGCTAATCTCTGAAAATTTTTCAGTCTGCGTCTCCGGTAAATAAATGCAAGAATCTACTGTTCGACCGGCTCGAATTGCTTTCTCCACAAAAAATTGAAATAACTCCTCTTTCGGAGC
>MDTG01143000.1_pt1 | contig 11369 bp, 6 predicted proteins | sample 811421 | NCBI WGS metagenome assembly MDTG01 (sample SAMN05326645, study PRJNA326480) | marine metagenome | isolation source: seawater | place: Pacific Ocean: South East | collected 2011
GAAAGGTGAAGGAGAGAATGTAGATAGTGCCGCCCAAGAAGCTTCTTTGAGTACTGCAACTTATTATTTGAGTTATACAGTTGAAGCGAAATTTCCAAAATTAGAACTCCAGCCTAGAGAGCCTAAGGATGATGAGACTGTGAAAGATGATGCTAGTGAAGAGGATAAAAGCAAGGCATTAGACCTGAAGAAAACCAGAGATAATGAGGATAAAGAAAAGCAGCAGAAGGAATATGATGAAAAAAAGAAGTCTTGGCAGGAAAAATTAGAAAAGGAAAAAAGTTTTGTTGGTACTATCTATGAGGTTGATAGCTGGAGCGCTGAAAAGTTTTTTATGAAAAGAGAGGATTTAGTGAAAAAGAAAGAGGTTGAGGAAAATGGTGAAGGGCAAGCTAATCCATTAGGCACACCTCCAGATAATAAAAACGCGATACCGGGTTTGCCTGGAGGGCTTATTCCTGGAATTTCTCCCTAGGACAAATATTTCGTTTAAATAAATTTTTTTATTTTAAGTAATTGCGACTGGTCTGAGCTCGGTTTTAATGAGCAGTATTTTGTAGGCTGTTTGAGAAGTTTGTTTTATTTTAAGACTAAACCCTTTCAGGGCACAGCAAGTACTTGGTTTTTTGGAAATCGTATTCGAATATACTGTATATAATGTATTAAGGCTTTAATAAATAAGAAACGATACAAGAATATAGTTTTACTAAGTATCGAAAGTCCATATGAAGCGTTTTATTCCAATGTCTTTCATTACTATCTGCTAATGATTGAGCTATTGGTTTTTATGTTGATTAACTTGTGCTTAAATAAATGAATATAAATAATAAAAGTATGCCCGAAGAAACAATAGGAAAAATGTCTGAATTCTCAGAGGATGAGCTAGAATTGCTAAAGAAGACAAGTGAAGCCACTTCAAGTATTCGCAAAGAGTTAAGTAAGGTTATAATTGGTCAAGAAAAAGTCATTGATCAGTTGTTAATCGCTATCTTCTCAAAAGGTCATTGTCTTTTAGAAGGGGTTCCCGGACTAGCTAAAACTTTAATGGTAAGTACCATTGCTAGATGTCTTCGAATGGACTTTAGCAGAATTCAATTCACTCCAGATTTGATGCCTTCTGACATCACGGGCACAGAAGTTATTCAAGAAGATAAAATGACAGGATCTCGTGAGTTTAAATTTTTGAATGGTCCAGTTTTTGCCAATGTCGTACTTGCTGATGAGATTAACCGAACTCCACCGAAGACTCAGGCTGCAATGCTTGAGGCTATGCAGGAAAGACAAGTTACAGTCGGGATGACTATGCACCAATTGCCTGACCCATTTTTTGTTCTTGCGACTCAGAATCCAATAGAACAAGAAGGAACATATACACTTCCTGAGGCACAACAAGATAGGTTTATGTTCAAGGTTTTTGTTGATTACCCAAGTTACGAAGAAGAATACAAAGTAGCCGATTCAACAACTCAAGCCGATTCAGCCTCTGTTAATGAAATACTATCTGGAGAAGATATCAAGACTACACAAGATTTAGTCAGGAGAGTGCCTATACCTCCTCATGTTATTCACTATGCTCTGAGGCTTGTTAGGGCTACTAGGATAGAGGAGAAGGAGGGTGTTCCTGAAAGTGTTAAAGATTTATTGAGCTGGGGAGCTGGACCGAGAGCTGTACAGTTTCTTCTTCTTGGTGCTAAAGCGATGGCAGTAATGGAAGGAAGAACAAGTGCTACAATTTCAGATGTTAGAGAAATAGCTCATCCCGTATTGAGGCACAGAATTATAACTACTTTCAATGCAGAATCCTCTGGGGTAACTACCGATGATGTGGTTGATAAATTAATTGAGGAAATATCTGAGCGCGATGAAAACGATAAAGTTCCTCCAGCTTTATTAGGTGCCTTTGTTGCTGAATGAGGCACTCGTAAATTTACAAATATAAGATAAAAAGTCCATTAATGGCAGCCGTTGATAAACCTAATTATCTTAATCCTCGTGTTTTGGAGAGGATTAAAAGGCTTGATGTCCGTGCAAGATTGGTTGTCGAGGGTTTTGTAACAGGACAACACAAAAGCCCATACAATGGGTTTGCGGTAGAGTTTGCAAGCCATAGAGAATACTCTCCAGGAGACGAGATTAAGCACATAGACTGGAAGGTATGGTCTAAAACTGATAAGTTTTATATTAAAGAATATGAGGAAGAGACTAATCTTAAAACAACTTTGATTGTTGATTGCTCTAAATCAATGGGATACGGGAGAGAGGGGTGGAGTAAATTTGATTATGCCGCCACTGCTGGTGCAAGCTTAGGACACCTCCTTCAAAGTCAAGGTGATGCAGTAGGAATGATAACGTTTAATACCGGAGTTAAAGATGTACTTCCGGCAAGCGCAAGGCATAATCATTTGAAGGAAATTGTGCATGTTCTGGAGGAGACTATTCCAGACGACAAGACTGATGTTGGGGAGGCTTTTATGGAGTTGATACCACAAATAAAGTCTAGAGGTATGGTTGTTATTATTTCAGATTTATTTGCTGATATTGATGTTATAAGCAATGCATTACAGCAGTTTCGTTTACGTAAACAGGAAGTCATTGTTTTCCATGTAATGGATCATGATGAGTTGGATTTTCCATTCGAAGACAACACAAGATTTCTTGGATTAGAGGACTCTAATCAAATTCATGTAGATCCAAGAGCATTACGGAAAAGTTATTTAGAAATTGTTGAAAAATACCAAGAAAAGGTTAAAAGAACCTGTGACAAGTTAGGCGTTGATTATGCTCTGCTAGATACAGGCGAGCCTCTCGATGCTGTTTTGACTAGATATTTGGCTTTTCGTAAAAGACACACAAGAAAGGGAAGGGCTAGATAAAGAAGTGTCTAATTTTTTTATAAATCCGGGGTTTCTAATTGCAGGTATTTTAGCCATTTCTGCACCTATAATAATTCATTTACTTAACAGGCGAAGATTTAAGAAGATTGATTGGGCTGCTATGGATTTCCTCCTTGAGGCGCAACGTTTAAACCGTCGACGAGTTAGACTTGAGGAAATTATTTTATTATTTTTAAGATGCTTGGCAATGATCCTAATTGGCTTATTTATATCAAGGCCTTCGTTGAATGTAAACATGGTCGGTGCTTTCAATACTGGGCAGACTGAGAGGATTATTATACTCGATGATTCGTTAAGCATGGGAAGTGGATTAAAGGGTGAAAAACCGATAGAAAAACTTTCACTATCACTGATTAAAGGATTTGAATCCCTCGCAAACAATAATGACCAGGATCTGATTACAGTGGTAAAAACGACTGAGCCTGCCCGGTTTTCTCCAAACGCACAGGACTTGAACGAGGATTCTGTAAGCGAGCTGTTGAGTAGTTTCAAAGAAATTAAGGCTTCCGATAAACAAGGAGATCTTGTTTCTGCACTTAATCAAGTTAATAGAAGTTTTGAATCTAAGGAGTCAAATTTTGAGAAAGTTGTCTATTTGTTGTCTGATTTAAGAAAAACTGATTGGCAAGATTCCGGAACAGCTAACTCAAACGAATCTGTTACGGACCTAATCCAGAAGATTTCGCAGAAAGCTTCTGGATTTTATATTGTTGATTTGGGTGATGGTGATGAAGGTAATGTTTTAATTGAGTCAGTAGGACCTGTTGATAAAATTATAGTTAATGGAATTCCATCAGATTTTGAGGTCATTGTACGGAATTATGGTGATAAGAGTATAAATGACATTGAAGTCAATTTCTCGGCTCAAGGGTCTTTGCCCTTGAAAAAAGTTATCTCGAATATTGAGGCTGGCGAATCTGAAGTAGTTCAATTCACTTATACCTTTAATGAGATCGAAAGAGATAAAACCTATGTTCCAATTGAGGTGACCATTAATAGTGATATTTCTACAGGTAGTGACTCTTTGAATGATGATAATAAATATTTTTTCCCAGCACCCATCACTAGCGGTATTAGAACTCTTGTAGTGGATGGTGACCCCTCCGGAATATCAGGAAGAGGGGAGTCTTTCTATTTGGCTAATGCCTTGGCCCCAACTGGTCCTGCCCCCTCGGGAGTAGAGGTCACTATTTTAGATGATACAGACTTTGTCTCAGCTAATTTATCACAGTTTGACGTAATATTTATCGCGAATTTGTACCGAATTAATGAGGAAATTGTTTCTAGGTTGGAATCCTGGGTGAGTCAGGGGGGAGGCTTAGTTTTTTTATTGGGTGATCAAATTGATGAAGATGTTTATAATGACTTATTATATAAAAATGGTTCAGGTATTCTACCATTGAAACTTCTCAAGGTAGGAGGTGATGATAAAGAGGAGAAATGGGTGAATTTTAAAAAACAAAAAGAAAATCATCCCCTTTTTCGCTTCTTTGAGGGTGATAACAATCAACTTTTGGATGCAGTTAAAGTATTTAGATGGTGGGATACTGAATTTAATGCTGAGCTTGATGATTTGAATTCTACTGTTCTACTTGCATCTTACGCTCCTGACGAGAATGCAGCGGCTATTGTCGAAAAAAAAATAGGATTAGGAAAGGTTTTAGCTATGACAACTCCTTTAGATAACGATTGGAGTAATTTTCCGGAAAATGGTGCATCTTTTTTAATTACATCGCAGGAATTAGTCAGGTATATGAGTCCGAATTTAGTTTCGGATGGACTTATTTCTGTTTCTGAACCTATAGCTCATAAATTAGATGTGCGAGAGTTTAGGCAACAGGCAAAAATGATAATTCCCATTACTTCTGATGCTTTTCAAGTAGATGCCCTCCCAATGAGTAAGAGTCAAAGTGAATTCGACTGGTTAATAAATTTTGAAAATACCGGGTATCAAGGCTTTTACGAGATTCAAAAAGCTAGAGCTGATGGGAGTGGAGATTATTCTGTTCTCTTCGCAGCAAATACAGACCCTAATGAAAGTAAACTAGAGCGAATAAATCTCAATGATATTAAATCTGTATTTAGTTCCGATAATGTTACTTTTTTAAATTCTTCCCAACCTATTTTGGAGAATCAATCGAGTGTTTCTAAAAGCGAATTATGGAAGCTAGTCCTAGTAGTTTTAAGTGTGCTTCTAATGATTGAGTTGTTTTATGGTTGGTGGATAGGAGCACGAAGATAAAATTGTAAATGTTGTAATGAATTTTTTGTATAAGGTCCCAAGCAAGCAGAAAGTTTTTTTGCCTAACATTTGTTTCGCTATACTCTTGATTGTTAATGCAGTTTCTGTCCCTCCTGACAATAAACTAAATATTTCCAGTAAATCTCAATGGATAGAGGGAGCTACACTAAAGACTGATTCCAATGTTGATGAGTTAATGGCTAGAGCTAAGCAGTTCTCAAATGAGGGAAGATATGATCTAGCTAGTAGCCTTTGGCAAAAAGTCATAGACTCTAGTAATGATCTTGTTTTCGGAAGTGAAGAATGGTTGGAGAAAACATTATCTCATGAATATCAGATATATAAATCAGTTTCTCGTGAGATCGAGAATACTTTGGCTCAATTGCCTAATGAAGGTTTAGAGGGTTACCGAATTGATGCAGATAGCCAAGCTAAGATAGTTCTTTCATCTTACAAGTATGATCAAGAAAGAGAAAATGCACTATCTGAGTTGGTGAAAAGATATTTTCTCAGTTCCTTAGGAGATGATGCGGCTTATGAATTAGCCTGCCTTAAGCTTGATCGATATGAATTTCTTCCCGCGATAAGACTAATCGATAAAATTTTAGATGATTATCCTGACACCGATATTGATCGCTCACAGTTGCTAATACGTGCGGCTGTTCTTAGTGCTCGAATAGGTGATTCAGAGAGGGCTAAGAACTTATTAAATCGAGTAAAAAATGTAAAAGATTTAAGAATTACAAAATCAGTTTTAGAAATTGTTGAAAAAGACATTATGCAATCGGGAGTAATAGGTATTGTGAGTCAAAAATCAAGTGAGCCTTGGTCAATGAATATGGGTGGGGCTAAAAGATCGGGGTTAATGCAGACACCTTCAAATCAGCCCATTGAGAAAGGCAAGGTGTCATGGGTTCAGAAATATGATCTAACATTACCTAAAGGTTGGCCTGAGCTTCCAATAGTCGAAAACAAACCAGACATAGTTAATTTGACGGCACCATTTGGGGGTAGAATTGGCGGATCATCATCATTAAATGGAAATAATAAGTTAACAATTGATCAGATTCTTCTCACTTGGAAAAAAGAGGGCTGGATGCCTTGTGCTCAGATGTTATTCGGTTCGCAGTTTTTATATTTTAAAAACGAAGATCGTTTAGTATGTGCTGATTCTGAGACGGGTACTGTGAAATGGTTAGGGTTTAGGACTCAATATGCACAGCCAAACTTTTCGAAAAATTTCAGATTTAGGCGCCCTACAACTAAAGATGTTAAAAGAATTCCCCGTGATGTTAAAGAGATTCAATACTTTTCCGATCATGCTAATCAATCGATGTGTTTAGTGGGAGGTAAGATTATTACTGTACAAGGTATACCTGTTGACTTTACAGAAGAAGAAGAACCGATTGAGCCGGAAGCTGATAATAATTTGCAAAGAGGGGTGTGGCAGAATCGTATTGCTGGTGGAGTACCAAGGATGAGAAAAAATCGTCTCGTAGCCTATCATGCCATAAACGGTAAGCTCCAATGGATGCGTTCTGCGGTTGAGAAAAAAGAGGGCTTGATTTCAGAGAGTTGTTTTATTGGTGACCCAGTGCCCTATGGTAATCTTCTTTTGGTTCCTGTTCTCGAGGGAACGGGCATGTATCTAACTGCGGTAAATCTAGAAACTGGGGTTACTCAATGGAGGACCTTTCTCGGTGATGAGCCCCAATCTGGAATTGCCCCTAATGCGTCGGTAATGGTAGCTGTTGATGGAGGCGAGGCATATGTTTCTACCGGTGCCGGTTTAGTTTTCTCCCTTGATGCTATATCTGGTTCATTAAATTGGGTGGTAAGATACCCTAGGACTGTAAGAAATAATGCCTCTCGCATGCAAGAATTACAGAGATTTGGTGGATTTGCTCGTGGTAATGTTGCAACACCTGACTTTGATGGCTGGGATATTGATACGATCTTGCCATCTACAAAAGTTGTGGTCTTTGCCCCAAGCGACTTTAATCAATTAGTAGCTTTAGATCGGAGGTCTGGAAGTTTAGTCTGGGAGACTGCACGAGTACCATTGAGAGGAGGTAATGAGGGTAGCTATGTCTTAGGGCTTTTAGGTGAGAAGCTATATGTGGGCGGAACTAATGTGGTAAGATGTTATGACGTTAATGGTGGGAAAATGTTATGGGAGAATTCATTCCCAAGAGGTTATGGAAGGGGTGCGTTAACAGAAGAAGTCATTTTTATTCCATCTGGAGACAACGAAATAATTAAACTTAACTTAAATAATGGTTCTATTGAAGGACAAATAACCGTTAATCTTCAGAATGATTACCCAATTGGTAATTTGTTTTCCAACGGAAAGAACATTTACATAATGAGTCTACGTCAAATTCATTCAGTGGTTGATGTGACAAAAAAAGGAGATCTAAATATTAATCGAAAGGTATCTCAAGGGCAAGAAGGTGAAACAAAATAGGGATATAATTTAAGGCTCCTATAAAATAAGAATGACTAATAAAAATATAACTAATTCTAGCCATGTTAAGAGAAGAGCATGCCTTAAGTTGCTGGCTCCTTTAGGTGCTACTCAATTTATTAACGAGGGACTCAATGGAGAAAATGAAAAAACCGCAGATGAACTTCTTGATGATAGGGCGCGTAAAGCAATAGATCGTGGCTTAAGGTTTCTTTCAGGAAGGCAGGTCCAAAGAGGAGTGGATAGGGGGGGCTTTGGTTCTTCAGGGTATTCCGGAAGCGTAGGAATTTGTGGTCTTGCAGGTTTGGCATTTATGAGTGAGGGGAGCACTCCAGGTGTTGGGCGATTTGGTAAGGAGGTTGATCTTTGTACTGAATTTCTAATGAGACACACAGGCCCGACGGGTTACATAGCTCGCGGATCTGGAGCTATTGGTAATATGTATGCACACGGTTTTGCGATGTTGTGTATGACTCAAGCTTACGGTATGTCGAGGAAAAAAGAATTGGGGCAGAAGTTAAGAGCTGCAGTTAAATGTACGTTAGGTGCTCAAAATGAGGAAGGGGGCTGGAGGTATAGGCCAGTAAAAAGTGATGCTGATTTGTCAGTAACAGTTTGCCAAATTATGGCTTTGCGTGCGGCAAGAGATTCAGGTGTTAATGTTCCTGATGAAGCTCGTGAAAAGTGCATCGATTATGTGAAAAAAAGCCAAACTGCTGATGGGAGTTTTCGCTATACTATGCGGGGAGGGCATACAACTTTTGCACTAACTGCAGCGGGATGTGTTTCACTCTTTAGTGCAGGTATTTATGATGGGCCTCAAATTGAGAAAGGCCTTAAGTATTTGAAAAAAAGAAAAAATAGTGCTGAAAGACATTATTTTTATTATGGTCACTATTATGCTGTGCAAGCTATGTGGCATGCTGGTGGGGAATGGTGGAATGACTGGTATCCAAGCATTAGAGATAAGTTAATTTCTTCTCAGAGTGCAAACGGCGGATGGAGTAATTCTTCATATGGGCAAGAGTTTGCTACGGCAATGGCATGTATTATTCTTCAAATGCCAAATGATATGCTGCCTATTTTTGCTAGATAAAATTTTCATTATACACATCTAATAGCATTAAATAATAAATTGATAAAAATACTACATTGGTTTGGTTTTGATAGAGAAAGTATTCCCAAGGATGCTGATGTTTCTTTTAGCTTTGCAAATTTTCCTGATTCTTGGAGGGTTTTTGTTTTATTAGCATTAATTCTATCTGTTGGCTGGATTGTGTTCAAAATTTACCAAAAAGAAAACGAATCCTGCCCTAAAGGAATTAGAAGGCTGTTGTTTATAATCAGATTCGCAGTTTGTTTGTTTTTGATTGCCGTTTTCTTGGAGCCATCAATCGTTTATACTCAATCAAGATCGTTACGCCCGATTGTGAGAATTATTAGAGACGCTTCACAATCTATGAACATCAAAGATAGTTATGCTGAAGAGGAGTCTGCTAGGTCAGCGGCTTCGGTTATGGACCTAAGCATTGATGCACTACGTGAAACCAAACCTTCAAGGGTTGATGTTGTGAACAAGGTTCTAGGTGATGGAAATCTTAATTTTTTTAGGGAATTGAGTAAGAAAGGGCGAGTCAAGATTTTGGATTTTGGAGAAACCTCTGTTGAGGTGGGAGTAAAAGAGAAAAACATTGAATATCAAACACCAAATAATGAGGAATTAGATTTGTTCGAAATAGAATTTCCAAAATTAAATGCTAATGGGGTTGGGACTGATATTTCAGGTGCTATTCGCGAGTCGCTCGAAGATAAATTGACCTCTTCAATCGTTATATTTACAGATGGTCAGCATAATACTTCTTCTGACGTAAATAATGCTATAAAGTTAGCTGAAAATAGAAAGGTTCCTATTTTTTTTGTTGGAATAGGTGATGCTGATAGGCCTAGGAATATTAGTGTTTCTAATTTATATGCAGACCCTCAGGTGTGGAATAATGATCCTTTTCAAATTCAAGCAATAGTTGGTTCAGAGGGAATTGATAAGGAAAATGTTAAAGTAAATCTTGTTGAAATAGTAAAATCTGAGGACGGGGAGGAAATAGACAATATAATAAGTTCCAAAAATATTGACCTTAATTCTGAGACAGGAAGAATTAAAATTGATTTCACTCACACTCCCACGACGCCAGGAGAGAAATTATACACTGTAAGGGCTGACGTCATTGAAGGAGAATCAAATGCAGATGACAATTCGGCAGCTTCTCCAACCAGGGTAAATGTGCTTGATGATAACGCGAAAGTTTTACTTATTTCAGGTGATCCTAGTTGGGAATATAGAGCACTCGTAAGATTGCTTACAAGAGAGAAAATGATTAACCTTTCATGCTGGCTTCAGAGTTTAGACGATGGCCGGCGGCAACAAGGAAATTCTCAGATTGAAAGCCTACCTGTTACGAAAGAGGCACTTTTTGAATATGATGTAATTATCATGCTTGACCCTAATCCAACAGAATTTAATGAGGATTTGATAGATTTATTTAAAAACTTTGTGAGTGAACATTCGGGTGGGTTTTTATATATGCCTGGTCCAGTCTATGCGGGTAGATTTTTAACTGATTCTAGAGCTTCTGGAATCAAAGACCTCTTGCCAGTATCCCTCGGGGACGTGGGAAGCATGGAAGTTAGCGGTTTGCTTTCTTTAAATAATCGCGAGTGGCCTCTTACAATTGTTGCCGCAAATGCTGATCAACCTATAATGAGATTCTATGAAGATCCACAGAGAACACTGGATCAGTGGAAAAAATTACCTGGAACTTTTTGGAGTTTTCCTGCGCTTGAGGCTAAGCCAGCTACAAGAGTTTTGATTGAACATTCTGATCCAACATTGAGAAGAAAAGAAATTTCGAGGCCTCTTCTTGTTACAGGTCAGTTTGGGACTGGGCGAACAACATACCTAGGATTTGATGGAACATGGCGCTGGCGGACTAAAGGACTTGATGCAGAATTTTTTAAGCGGTTTTGGGTTCAAACTACTCGGTATTTAGTTGAAGGGCGGTCTTTAGTGGGAAAGAGAAGAGGTCAAATTGAATCTGAAAGGTTTCAGTATCAAGTCGGTGATAGAATCCGACTTACGGCATCATTGAGACAAAAAAACTTTGATTGGCTTGATCTTCCTAATGTTAAAGCAGTTTTAACACAGCCAAATCAAGATGTTAAGAATATTACTTTTGATAAATTGCCTAATCAGCCTGGAGCATATGAGACAACTGTGGTTGCATCTAATGATGGATCCTATTCAGTTTCTATTGAGCTTGATGAGGAAGGAGATGAGAACGTTACTATTAGTTCAAATTTCGTGGTTGTGGTTCCATTTAAGGAAATAAAAGACACATGGCTTGATAGAGATAAACTGAAATCTTTTTCTGCGGCAACCGGGGGAGCTTACTTTAGTCCAGACAAAATTTCAGATATTCCAACTGTGCTGCCAGATCTTTCGAGGAGACTGACGTATGATAGTCCTCCAATGCCGTTATGGGATAATCGAATTCTGTTCATTTCGCTTTTTATACTCTTAGTCTTAGAGTGGGCTCTTCGTAAGAAATTTAAATTGATATAAATATAAAAACAAGCCATGCCGTCAGTATCTAATGAGATGATTCCAAAGCAGATAAATTCTGTGCTTGGCAGGATGCGTAGAGCAGTTCAGCGGTATTTTATTATTAATGGTTTAAAAAATATATTTGTTGTTTTACTACTTATTGTAATC
>MDTG01218009.1_pt1 | contig 11369 bp, 12 predicted proteins | sample 811421 | NCBI WGS metagenome assembly MDTG01 (sample SAMN05326645, study PRJNA326480) | marine metagenome | isolation source: seawater | place: Pacific Ocean: South East | collected 2011
AATCCCATTAGCTTATAACCTTTCCGCTACTTCCTGAATTAAAAAGCATCGGCATATTATATCTATTCTTACCTCTTGCTTCTAATTCCATTTGTGTAGCTAAACCACTTGTTGCATCGTTAAATATTTTAGTCAGGGGATTAAATTGTGGTAATTCATTTAATGCATTTGCCCTTGTAATTGCACTTTGAGCAATCATTGAAGGATCAGCTAAACTCATATTTTGACTTTGTAATTCGGCTTTTGCTGTATTAATTGCATTTTTAGAATCTGTACTATATTTATTGGCAGTTTGTGCCATTTCAGAAGTTGCTTTATCTAAATCTTTTTGTAGTTGAGCTCTTTTATTTGCTCCAACAGAACTATTGGTAAGATTTGATCTAGCTAATGCTAAACGTAATTGCTTCATTGCATCGCCATATTGATCTTCAATTTGAGGTTTTGCGTAATCAGTATAAGCCTGACCTCTTTGAGTATAGAAAGCATCATCAAAACCACTAAAGGCTTCATCTATTTTTTCTCTGCCTTTTTCTATTCGACCTTGCCGAGCCATTTCTTGCTGTCTTTGTAGATCGGCTGTCTGTTGTGCTGAATTGTTTGATCCTAAACACATTGTTCTATAACTCCATTTTTAATCCATTTTAAATTAGCTTCACCTTTGTTTCTAACATACGCAAAATTATAAAAATCTTCGCCATTTTTACCATAGCCTTTTAGTGTTGATTCCCTTTTCAATCCTATAAATTCAAGCCATTTATGAACATACTCATAATTAGCTATGGATTGGCACTCAACCCTATGAGCATTTATAGCATTAAAATGAGGAATAATCACTCTCAAAATAAATTTTGTCAGGGAAATGTAGATTTTGTTGAAACTGTTGGTTGCAAACAAGCCAAAGCTCCATACCCCATCTCTTAATGGTGTATATGTTAAACAGCATATTTTTTCATCCCCATCACAAAAGACATATGTATTGTTAATATTGCTACCCCACATTATTGCTAAATGAGTTGCTAATTCTTCACGATTATCACAATTTGTAACAGCCAATAATTCTTCCAAATCTCTTTTTCTCATTTCTAATGCCACTTCATATATATCTGCTATTGTTGCATAATCCCATTTCATTACCCAGCATCACTACTTTCATAATGAACTACTACATTCCCTAATTTTGCATTTCCTTGTTTTGTACAAACAAACTTTGGTGCTATATGCGTTGAAAACCCAGTCATTGACACTCTTCCTAAACCATATGTTGTTTTATTTACTGTCGCTATTTCTTCTATTGTTGATATATCTGTTGGGTCTGTTGCAACACTTACTGTCCATTCATTTTCACAAGTTACATCTAATCCAGTAAAATCTTTTGAAGTTGCTGGTGATCCAGAATCAAGAAATGGCAATTGCACTTCTACAGTTGAGTTATCATATGTTTGATTATTTGTTCCGCCTAAAGCATATAAATCATTGCCACTTCGAGCTAGTATATTTGTTCCATCAAATGCCCATTGATTTACAGTAAATCCAGTTTCATAAACTGACCAAGCACTTATTTTAGATGATGGATAATAACTAAATACATAAATACTATTTCCTATGGCTAACATATATCGACCATCGATAGGATTTAATATTGCTGTTGCTTCTTCTGAAATAGAAGTATCTGCCTGAATTGCTGAAATAATGGTGTCATCAATAGGATTACCAATATCGCCTACAAAAGCAGCATTAGATGAATCTCTTGCTCTTAGGCTTCTAATACCTGATTTAGATAGGTAAAAAACATCATTATCACCAAACTCAACAACACTATTGGGTGCAAAAGTTCCAGTATTACCTAAAACCTGAACTTGTGCATTTTTGGTATCGTCTGCATCAACAAACCATATCTGAACTGCTTGTTTTGCAAAAACAGCAATATTATCGAAATAATTCGCAATTGCTTGTAAATCTTCTGATCCTGATGCGTTATTTGATAAATTAATAAAACCAGCACCTTGAGAAGTATCATTCCATTCATTCGGATCATTTGTTGCCGAATAATGCAATAAGCTATCAGACAAAGAATACATTTTAGTTTTAACTGGTTTTATATAATTACCAGGAGTGTATGTTGGTAAACTACTTGCTCCACCATCTAAAAAGTTTTGTGATGTTGGAACAAAAGCTGTCGTAACATTTCCTGAAACAGTAATTACAACAACATAATTATTAAATGAAGAACCACTTTCTTTAGTGATAATATTTACATTTTGATCGACACTTGTGGCTTCATATTCAGGGGTCGTTATATATTCATTAATAGCATCTGCGACTAAAGATGCTGTATGTGTATGTGAAGTTGACCAAATAATTGGTTTATCAATAATTGATACACCATTAACAGTAATATTTGTGATGGCATTATTAATACCACCTGACATATTAACTATACTTCCTACTGTAACAGCACCATCTACTTCAACAGTTATTACAAACCCATTTGTTGCAACACCAACATCTGATGCTGTTATAGTTACAGTATTTGTTGATGCGGTGGCTGTGTAATTGGGAGTTGATGAAAAGTTTGTTATTGCTGTTGCAACATTTGAAGCAGTAGTCGAATTATCTCCAGTATGTGCAACAATATTGCACACAGCCACCCCATTCACTCTGACAATTCTAATATTATTGCCAGAAAACGAATTTCCGCCAGTTATTTTAAAAGAACCAGTAGCAGAAGTACCTCCAGCACTTCCTCCAGTAATTTGAAATTTATTTCTTGCTCTTGCATCAAACCAATCTGTTATTCTTGTTCCATTATAAAAATGGTAAATTCTTCCATCTTCATATTGTGCTGATGCATATACTTGGCCATTAAAAAAACTTGTTCCTAATATAGATGTTATCTCTGTAGTAGGAGTTGGATGTTGCAAACGCATATAATTTACGTTTGCTGGTGTTCCTGGTGCAAAATTTACTGCACTAGATGCTTCGTGACCAAAAACATATATTTGACCATTAGATGCTGTTAATCCAGTTGTATTGGATGGCAAAGTTGTTAGTTTTACAAATGCTTGTCTTTTTTCAATTTCACCACCACGATTTATATGTGCATTTTTTAACGTAACTAATGTTCCAGCTTGTGCGGTTACATTAGATCGTCTGTTGTCTAAACCACCTCTAAAATCTTCCACAAGAATGTATGGCATAGATTAACTCGTAACTGGTGCAATAAGAAATGGTCTTTTAGGTGAATACATTCCGTCAGGCTCGTGACCACTCAAGACGAAAGGATCAGATTTTGCGTTTCTTGCTTTTAACCTTGCATAATGTGCTTGTGCTTGTGCTAATTTATTCTGATAATCTTGCTGTTTTTGTCTTGAAAGCATTTCAGCAGCACTAAACAAAATTAATAGTTGATCGTCTAAATCAGCAGTATCAGATTCAGCAACAAAAGCTGATAGATTTTTAATTCCGTGTACCCTGATTGTTCCATCTAAAGTGGTTGCATTTCCATCTTTATTTGGAACTGGATAGACTTCTATTTGGTTATTTTCATAATTATCATATCTTTGAACTGGATATGAAGTAACCCCATTATCGCTGTCAAATGCATTATAATGATGAGAATTAATTCCGTATTCAATTCTTTCCCACATATCTCCGTGTTTAAACTCAACATTAACAATTCGTTCAAACACTACATCGCTTGGCATATCATAATATCTTTGACCATTCTGAATAAGAATTGATCTTTTTACTTTTAAAAAAGACCACGCATAATCATCCCATAGTCTTTTTTGAGTTCTTTGAAGTGTATTTATCAAAACATCCCTAGTTGTTTTGCCTAAAGAAGTTTGCAATGAATGTCCTATTTCAGAACGTAAATCATTTATTAAAACACCTAAAGTTACACCTCTTGCCATCTACTTTTCCTTTTTAGTAGCTGGTTTTTTCTTGGTTTCTTTTTTTAATCCGTCTAACCACAATGGATCATAATAAGTATCAGGTATTCTTGTTTCTTTTAAAGTTTTTGGCATTTCGCCAAATTGACCAAGAGTTTCGGAAACTCTTTGCTCTCCATATTTACCTTTTAGGCGATCTCTTTCATCATCATCAGAATGAGTGTATTCACCAGTAATTTTTATTCCTGATAAAGAACTATCTCCGTGAATTGACTTCAAAACAATTAATTCAGGTGAAGAAACCATATTTAAACATACGACTTGTCCAACATCTCCGCCAATTGCAACATTACAACTTACATATTCCATATATTTCTCCTTTTAAAAAAGGAGAAGAAGCTCCCCAGTAACTTCTTCTCCAACACAATGCTTACGAAATTTCGTAAACTCCGTGACAGTTAAGTTGACTTGCACATAATGTTGCGGTTGTAGTCATCGCACGATACATAACGTATTGTGCCGCAGGTCTTGCTGGTGCGTGACGTTTCATTTTTTCACCGCTCATATAGTGAAGTTTGAGTTTAGAAGTATCAAGAATGTAACACCTCTTATCAGGGTTTTTGCCTGAAATAGTTAGATCATCCAAAGTCGGATCATACTGAAACTTTAATCCAGCATACATAATATCCCCAACGGAAATATCATTGTTACCAGACCATCCAGTTTGAGTATAATTACCCTTACTCTTTAACTCTGTAGCTAATCTATCAAGGAAATCTGATCCACATAAAGCAAGATCAGGTCTACCGCCAAATCTTTTTAATTGCCTTATTTCAGTATGTAAAAGATCAGTTAATTCCTGACCGCCTGATGTATTAGAAATAGCAACATTAAATCTATTTCTCCACCAAGTATTTGTGTCAGTTCTTAACCCACCAACAGTAGAACTTGTCGCTGCTGGATTGTCCTTAACAATAGATTGAATACCAGCTATTGCATTTGCATCAGCAGTACCATCGCCATAAAGAAAAGTGTTCATACCTTTAGCATAACCTTCCATCATATCGTCTAATTTATCCTTAAATAAATTAACCAATACAGTTTGATCTCGCTTACTATGACTAGAAGTACCAGCACTATTCAAGCTATCAGTAACACTAAGACCATCGTGCTTTAATTCGGTCAATGTCAATGAAATACCAGAGTGGTGCTCTTTCCAGTTATAGTTAACTCGCTCAATGTTAGCTGGATTTGCATAGGTAACAGTTGAATTGTGTGTATAACCAGCAACAGAAGTTGTTGTAACTCCTTTTACTGCTAGTGATACAGCACCTTTACCACCAGGAAATTCGACAGATTTGCTGTCTAATGCCTTGAGGAAAGGTTTGTCTTGTTTACTATTATCGTAAACATTCCCTCGATCAATATAATAATCAAGGGCAGCATTGGCAATATTTGCCAATTCGTCAGATGAAAAAGCCATTGTTTAACTCCATTTGGCTACAGCTTAACTTCCCATTTCCGCCAAACTATTTTGAATTGCTTCTTCTAAACTGTTTGGTTGTGATGTGGGAGTTCCGCTTAATTTATTACCGCTAGGTGTCCGAATAGGAGTTTTATTGCCTGAAATTTTCGCATATCTATCTGAAACAGTAGTGTATGCACCCTCTAACATTTCAACAATTCCGTCTTGTGTTGGTGGTACTCCATTTTGTGCAACTTGTGCCCTCATTCGATCAAGTAACGTATCTTTTTTACTGTCAAAATCAGGATCGGATTTCTTTTTAGAGTTTTCCCAATTAACAACTATATCATTCAATGCTTTTGCTTGTTCAACTTGCTGACTTGCTTGTTGTTGAGTATTTAAATTTTGAACCTTACTTTCCAAATTAGATTTTTCGGCTCTCGTTTTAGCTAACTCATTTGCAGTTTCTTCATCCATATATCCATCATTAACTTTAGATTTCAAATCATCAGGTAAAACTTCTCCAGCTTGTATAGCAAGATTGTCTACTACTGGTTTCAAGGCTTTGTAGGCTTCTAGTGGATTATTTTTCACTAAAGCCATAATCTTCATTCCATCTGCCATTTCATCCGTTGAAAGATTATTGGTAGTTTGGAATTTAGTGATTTTTTGATTTTCCTCAAAACCCAATTTGAATTTATTTCTTTCATCAATGACTTTTTTAAATCTTGGATAAGGAACAGATTTGCCTTTTTCCAAAGGCTCATCATCAACATCTTCCGATTTGTCATCTATGGGTGTATCTAAATCTCCATCTTCTCTTGTTTCAACATTTTCATCGGATTGCGATTCCGTAACTTCTGTTTTCTCTTCTTCGTCTACTTCACGCTGACTTGCCTTTTGCACTACTGCAAGAAGATCATCTTCCGTTTCGCTTTCGGCACTTGACGATTGTACCTCTTGATTATTTTCAATTACGTCATTTGAAGTGTCAGAAGGTTGCACTTCATTTGCTTCTTCAGCCATATTTTACTTCCCTTTCTTTATGTTTAATCTTGTTGAACGTCATTTTCAACAAAAAAGTTAAATTAAATCTTCTATATTTTTTAATGTGTCTTTGTAAAGAAATACTGGAGATTTTTTTCCAACATAATTTCCAACTACATTAAAATCAAAATATTCTCTTGCTACATCAATACTCATACCTTCTGATTGAAATATTTTAATACATTTATCATAATCATAAGCAATTTTTTGACCCTCATAACTTTCAACAACACCAACTACAGCATCGTCTAATCCTTGTATTTTAATTAAATCAGGATCATACATTATTTGCTCCCATTGGTGGCAATGTTCCGCCAGTTGGTGCTGATAAGACTTGTTGATTGTTTGCACCGCCTTGAGGTAATCCTTGCAATACTGGATCACCAGTTCCTTGTCCCTGATTTTGGTTCATTGCAACAATACTTGGAATTTGTTCTGTTAATGCGGATGTAATGTCTAATTTATCATCTAATCTCTTTAACAATTCTTTTGCTAACCACTTAGGATCAATACCTGGTATTTGCAGTAAGAATGGCATAATTCTTTCAATATTTTGAAGTTCGGCTGCTCTATTAGGTTTCCCAGTTGATCCAGCTTCTACTTCTAAATAAATTTCGTCTATAATTTGCTCTCTAGTCATTGAAGGAAATACTGCACCTACTCCAACTATCTTTTTAACTTCATCAATAGACATTTCTTGTAAAAGAATTTGCCCAGCAGATCGTGCAATCTCACTCATAAATGTATCTAGGTCATCAACATTTGCACCTAAACTGCTCATTCTTGAAGATTCAGCAATACTGGTTTCTGTTGCTGTGGCCTTTGAAACTCCTCCGAATGTAGATTCTTGAGCTCCAACAACTAATTGAACATCGTCAAATATTGTTCTGACTTCATATAAATTTGGGTCAATACCAATTTGTTGTACTGGTTGAATTACATCATTTACTTTCTGTCCAGCAGCTAAAGCCTGAAGTTCAAGAACTGCATTTGCTGGATGTGTAGATAATTTAATTTTATCTTCTTCTTCGAGCATCCCAGCTGGTGCTGCATATTTAGGTCTGTTTGCCCTTCTATGCTCTCTTAAACCTTGCCTAGCACGATTATATTCGCTTTGCATAGGCATTAATAATTTAATGTCTGAAGGCGGATACAAATGATTTTTATGCTCTATTTCATTAAAAACTAATGCATTTATTGGAAAAAATGTTTCTACCTTTACATCAGGTGACATTGGTTCTCTTAAAAAATCTTCGTGTCCATCACAAACACAATATTGTAATCCTGATTTTTTATCGTAAATTTCGTAAATTACAGCTAAACTTTCGCTTTCCTGATTAGTTTCTTTTCTATCATAACTATCAGAAACAGTTTTTCTGCCAGTAACATCATATTCGGTAAACTTGTTACTTACATCAACACCATAAATTTCCATAATTTCATCAGGAGTTAAATACATTTCGTGAGCAATCCATCTTGCTCCAATAAAACCTTTTAATTCTCTGCACATAGGATCAATAATTATTGAATTAGATTCAGGAAAATCAAATACTAATCCTTCTCTAACAATAATCATTTCTTCAGACATTAATGCTTTCATTGATAATTGAAGCTCTTCAATTTGAGGATCATCAGGTAAAATGTCACCTTTTGATGCTTGTTTTGCAATTCTTGTTAAATTATCAATTTGTGCTTGAACATCAGCAATCTTGCTTGATACTTCAGGCGATCTGTCAACATCTCTTTGAAATCCTACTTTTACATAACCAACACCAGTTGTAATAACTCTTCTAACTAGACTTTTCATTTGAGTTTTAAAAGCTGGTTGCTGTTCATTCATAAAATAGTCAAAAAGACTTTCCATTGTCTTAGCAACATTATCCAGCATCTTCCTATGATTTGTTCCATTTTGCCAATCCTGGATTATTTGTGTTGCTTGAGGTGGAATTGGAACATTACTTGCCAATGCTTGAGCAGTAGTATCATAAGCCATAGCTAATGTTTTCTCATCGCCATCCCAAAATTGAAAATCCATTCTCTGCCTTCTTTTACAAACAGCTTGTGGATTTTTAGCATATAATGATGCTGTTCTTTGTTGCACGTGTCGTTGAAGAATGTTTGCTACATAATTGTCATCATCCCATTTATTTGGGTCAAAGCCTTTTAAAGCAGAATCCATATCAGTTTTCATTTGTTTAAATGCTGGTTCGTGAAAACTTTTGGCACTTTGAATACTATCAATCCAATGTGATACAAGTGCTTTCCTTCTTATTGTTGGCTCATCATCTTTCTCTTCGACAACGACAATTTCCATTTCTTCATCCATTAGAATCCTCCTGAAGAATTATTTATATAATTTTGTCGCTCTCTTTGTTCGGTATCAAATTTAATCCATTGAATTGTTCCAACTTCAGGAACAGTATCTTTTTTAGCTGAATACCCTAATGGAGTAGCTAATCTATCTAAACCCATTCCAATCCAAGATAAAGCATCTACAAAATCATCAAACCTTGCATTTGGAAATTTTAATAATTCATCTAATGCTTTTTGCGTATATCCAGCAACTTTAGGAAAATACACTTTTTTCATTGCTGTTCTTCCTAGAATAGATTGTGCTCTTTGAACTTTATTATGAACTGGAGTTACTTCTTCAATTCTGCAATAAACTCTTTCTTCTGCCATTCTTTTTCTTAAAAATGGTTTTATTGATTTACTGATATGACCTTTTTCTGCCCACCATATTAATGGCTTGTGTCTTGCCATTAAATTCAGCATTGCTTGGACAACTTTATCAACTGGTCTTTTTTCCCACCAGCAATCTATAATATATATATCATCATCACGATCCACACCGACAATAAGTAAACAAGTCGCATCATTTCTTGTTTTGTCTACTCCAACTGCGTGATCTGATGCTGCATAAATTCTTAAATCTTCAGGTAAATCTTGTTTGTTATAAAACATAATATTTTCTCGCTCAAACAAGTCACCATCTTCAGGAGTTGGTCTTTGCTGATACAAAGAAGAAAATCCTCTTGGGTCTAAATTTCTTTGTGCGTTCATAAACTCATCGTCAAATCGCTCTTTCCACAATAATTCACCAACTTCCCTTCCTAATGGATCATTTTCCTCTGCAAGTGCTGGAAGATTGATTATATGCCATTTTTGAGCTTCTTCAGGGGTGTAATGTGGATTTGTAGGGTCTGTTAGCCTACCAATTAAATCATCCTCGTGCCACCTTGTCTGAACGATTACAATAGATGCTGATGCTGTCATCAATCGTGTCATTAATACTTGTGTAAACCAATTCCAAAGCTGTTCTCTTAATGTTGGTGAACCAGCTTCTAAACTATCTTTAATCGGATCATCTAAAATAACAAAATCACCACCACGACCAGTAATTGATCCACCTCGACCAACAAAAACACTCATTCCGCCTTTTCCAGTTTGTATTCTGCTCTTAGATGCTCCACCCATTCTTAAACTAAATTTTGGAAATACTTGCTTATATTGTGGTGCAGTTATTATTGATCTTACGTCTGCTCCAAAGTCTTTTGCAAAATCTTCATTATATGTTGCAAAAATGACGTTTCTATATGGGTCTTTACCCATTAAATAAGGAATAAATCTTCTTGATATTAACTCTGATTTTCCGTGTCTAGGAGGCATACAGACTATTAATCTTGGAATATGACCCTTTTCTACCTTTTCCAGTACTTTCGCCAATGCTCGATGATGCTTGGCATCTTTAAACATAGATAATTCTGTATTATCAGGATCGGATGGATCAGGCATAGTATATTTCACAAATTTCAAAAAATCTTTCCGTGCTTCCAAAGAAAGCATTTGACGTTTTGCAATTTGAATACGTTTATCTAGTTCAGAAATTTTAGATTTATCTGTCATCCCATCATTTTCTTTGCAAATTCGTGAGTTTCTTTATTTCTTCTTGTCCAGCCTTTAATAAATTTCTTTTGGCTAGGATTATTTTTTACAATTGAATCATAAAATTCTTTTCTTTTTTTCGTAAATTTTTCTAAAACATCGCTTGGATTATGTTGCATAACCTTTTCAATTGTTCTTGATCCTATTGCACCATCTTCTTTTGCACCGACAATAGATTGCAATATTTTTGCACTTCTTCCAGTTCCAGCATTTATTGCTAAATCAAAAACAGCTATATCAAGACCACCAGGTAATAAGTCTGCCTGAATAACATCCCAGTAATTATCTTTATAAATCTGGTCAATGTGTTCTCTTGGCATCTCTCTCATTTCATCTTTGGTAACTTCTCTGCCCATCCATTCTTCATAGACCTTCTGTGTCACTCCCATCATTGTTGCTCCACCTCTGTCATCAGGATCGTCAGAAAAAGAACCTTCGTGACCTAAGACCATTTCTAACCCAGCAATATAATTTGAAAGTGCCATATTATCTCCTACTTTTTAGTGTCAGTTTTGTTGTACTTGTCTACAGTTCTAAGTGTTGCGATACCTAGCATCCCAGTTAAAATCGGCATCATTACACTCATATCGGCTTGTGGAATGGTAATTCCAAACCCAGCACAAATCGGAACAATTAGATAATTTATTGCAAGAGATAGTGCAGCGATATGACCAATTAAGGGTCTCCAAGATGATTGAAACCAATTTCCCTTTGCATCTTCACGAGCAATCTCTAACTGGGCGAGTATTTGCTGTTGAGTATGTTTATCAGCCATCGTTGCTAACTCGTGAGCAAGTTTATTTTTTTGATCTTTATCTTCAATAAACTTATCTAATATTTGTGTCGCTGGTGCGATTAAACTAGATAGAACCATATTTTACTCCTTTATTTGGTGAGAAGTGCTGACACCCCTGACGAACACTTCTCATAACTATTCTACCAAAGGCACATCTTCGGTATATAATGTGACCTTTTGATCTAATAATTGTAGTTGTAATTCTATATCTCTCATTTTATCT
>MDTG01326901.1_pt1 | contig 11369 bp, 10 predicted proteins | sample 811421 | NCBI WGS metagenome assembly MDTG01 (sample SAMN05326645, study PRJNA326480) | marine metagenome | isolation source: seawater | place: Pacific Ocean: South East | collected 2011
AGATTTGTATGAATGGTTTTTGCGTCAATTGCCTAAAGAAAACAAAAATTTACCTAAGCAAAGAGAGTTCGCAAGGCTTAACATGTCTTACACAATAATGAGTAAGAGAAAGCTCTCCTATCTTATTGAAAACAAAATTGTTTCATCATGGGACGACCCTAGAATGCCCACTATTTCAGGTATGATAAAAAGAGGTTATCCTGCCAAGGCTCTAATTAACTTTGTAAAAAAGGCAGGAATAGCAAAAAGAGAAAACACTATAGACGTTTCATTATTGGAGTTCTACGTAAGAGAGGAGCTCAATAAGACATGTCAAAGGGTTATGGTCGTCACGGATGCAATCAAATTAGTAATTATTAACTATCCTGAAGGGAAACATGAAGTTCTTGAAGCAATAAATAATCCAGAGGATGAGTCTCAGGGTAAAAGGGAAATGGTTTTTTCAAAGCATCTATATATAGAAAGAGACGATTTTAGGGAAACAGCAAATAGAAAGTTTTTTAGACTGACAATAGGAAAAGAAGTGAGGCTTAAAAATGCATATATAATTAAAGCAGAAAAGTGCATTAAAAACGAAAACGGAGATGTATTAGAGGTGCATTGCACCTATGACCCTAAAAGCAAAAGCGGGTCCAATTCAGAGGAAAGCCAGAGAAAGGTAAAAGGGACTATTCATTGGGTAGATATCAACTCATCCATAGATGTAATCATAAATGAATACGACAGGTTGTTCTTGAAAGAAAAGCCAGAGGAAAAAGAAGATTTACTTAAAAGCATCAATAAAGACTCCAAAAAAGTAATCATCGGCAAATCCGAAAAATTTTCATCATCATTTACAAAAGGGCAAAAGGTTCAGTTTCAAAGAAAGGGATACTATACGGTTGATGACAATCAGCAAGGCACCATATCATTTAATAAAACCGTAGGATTAAGAGACAACTGGAAAAACTAATTACACAGGATCTACTTCCTCTTGCTCTGTATCCGTCTTTTTATCAACCTCTTTGTTATCTGTTTTTTTTACAGGAGAACCCCTTTTTTTCTTTAGGTTATCTTTTTTCATGGCCTCCCCAATCTGATTGCTAGCTGTGAAGGACGCAACCATATTGTTGAGCATATCGCTACCCGCTTGCGGAGAATTAGGAAGTAATATTAAGTTACTGTTTGTTTCTTCTCCTATAGACTGAAGGGTGTCGTAGTGTTGAGTAACAACAATTAACGCAGAGGCCTCTTGTGAATTTATTCCAACATTGTTAAGAACATCTACAGACTCTTCTAACCCTCTTGCTATTTCTCTTCTTTGGTCAGCAATTCCTTGCCCTTGAAGCCTTTTGCTTTCTGCCTCGGCTTTAGCCTTCTCAACTATTAGAATTCTAGCCGCATCACCCTCGTATTGGGCAGCGACTTTTTCTCTTTCGGCAGCATTAATCCTATTCATTGCCTCTTTTACTTGTGAGTCAGGATCTATATCGGTTACTAGCGCTTTTATTATATCGTATCCATAGTTGATCATTGCATCATTTAACTCTCTTTTAACTGCATTTGCGATATCATCTTTCTTTTCAAAAACATCGTCTAATTTCATTTTAGGAACCTCAGCTCTTATTACATCGAATACATATGATGTGATTTGATCTTGAGGAAAGTCAAGTTTGTAGAATGCATCGTATGCCTTGTCTGGCAGGACCCTGTATTGAACACTTACCTTGAGTTTGACAAAAACATCGTCTTTTGTTTTCGTCTCAACTATAACGTCAAGCTGTAATATTTTAAGGCTTAACCTACCTGCAATTTTATCTATCAGCGGTATTTTTATGTGAAGCCCTGGCCTCCTTATAGCTATAAAGCGCCCAAACCTTTCTATAACGGCAAATGTTTGCTGTTTAACAATAAACAGCCCAGAAGCGATTAGAAGAAATAATATTAATATAAAAATGTAAGTGGATGTGCTCATTGTTTCTTTAATTTTTCTAAAAGTAAATTTAGTCTTCTCAAAGTTACATTTTTCCCAACCATTTTTATAATAAAAAAAACATCAGGACCGCTCAAGTTTCCAACAAGAGATAACCGAAGGAATTGCATTAATTTCCCAAAATTCAATTTTCTTTCCACGGAAATTTCGTAAATATCATCTTTGATAATGTCATTGGCACTTTGCTGTATAGAATTTTTAACCAGAATCAAATCAACAACACTAATTGATTTTAAAATTCTAGACGAAACAGACTCATCAAAGTCCACAGGATCCAAAATAAATGGTTTTAATTCTAAATCGAAGTCCGTCAATAGGGTAACACGTGTTTTTATCAAATCAACAACTTCAACGGCTCGGTCTGGTAAAGCAAGTTCTAACTTTTTAAAAATTCTAGGGTGTTCTGACATAAGAAACCGTGAATTTATTTCTGATAAACTTTTCTGATTGATAGACTTGGCCTTATCAAAATCAAATCTTGCACCCCCTTTTTGCAAAGCGGACAGATTAAATTTTTTAGACATTTTATTTATATCTAATTCAATATTATCACTATTGAAACTTGAGCCTAGTTGAGAAATATATGCCAGTTGAACATCTGGCAATAGACCTTTTTCCTTGAGACCATCAAGCTCTCCCCACTTGATAGGGAATATGCTGTAATTATTTAGCAAAGCGTCGCGTTTGCTCAGTTTTCCGGACCCAGAGGGGTTGAGTATTAGTGGGAGATGAACCGTGCTTGGCATATCCCATCCAAAGGCGTCATATATTAACTTATGGATTGGCAATGATGGAAGCCACTCCTCCCCTCTTATTATAGTTGTTATTTTCATCAAATGGTCATCAACAACATTAGCAAAATGATATGTAGGGAGTCCGTCCTCCTTCATTAATATCTTGTCTTCTAAGTTGTTTGAATTTACCGTTATGGTTCCTCTTAGGAGGTCTTTCACGCTTAAATTAATGTTCCCGTCAACCTTTAGCCTTACAACATATTTCTTTTTTTTTATTAGGGACAGGCTTTCTTCTTTATCTAAGCTCAAGCTGTTTTTAAACTTCATTCTTGTTTTAGAATTATACGAAAAACCTTTGTTCGTCCGCGCCTTAAGAAGCTCCTCCTTTGAGGTATAACAATAGTAGGCTACCCCATTTTCAATTAATAAATTAATATATTTATTGTAAATCTTCCTTCTCTCACTTTGCCTATACGGACCAAAACCACCTCCTTCACGGGGCCCTTCATCAACTTTGATTCTATAATAGTCTAAAACATCGTAAATGTATTTTTCAGCCCCAACAACTTTCCTAGACTCGTCGGTATCTTCTAACCTAAGGATAAATTTCCCTTTCTTTTTTAATTTAAATAAATAGTTATATAGCGCAGTTCTAACACCGCCAATATGAATTGGCCCTGTTGGGCTAGGCGCAAATCTTACTCGAACCATAAAACAAATATACCATCTTCTTTAACAATCTCAATCAACAGGATTTTCTATATTTGCATCGTGAAAAAAACAATTTTTTTTAACAACCTCCCCTGTTTCAAGTTAAAACAACAGGACTTAACAGAGTGGATTTATGAATGTGCTAAAGAAAAAAGGGTTGCGATAAAAAGACTCTATATCAACTTCATCTCAGAAGATGAAATGTTAAATTTAAACCAGAGACATTTGAAACACGATAATCATACTGACATTCTTACCTTTAGTTACAACGACCACACAAAAATAGAGTCGGAGATTTTCATATCTTTTGAAAGAGCACGCGAAAACGCCAAAATTTACTCTGAAACCATTGAAAATGAGACACTTAGACTTATCTCCCATGGCCTGCTTCACGTTATTGGCATGAAGGACAGCCCTAAAGCTTTGAAGCAAGCAATGGCTAAAGAGGAAAGCAATCTTATGAGAAAGTTCCACGTGAAACAATCAAGAAGTGAAAAGACATTATGACACAATTATTGTAGGTGGAGGGCACGCTGGCTCTGAAGCCGCCTTCGTCTCGTCTCAAATGGGCGGTAAAACGCTGCTTATAACAATGAACCTCCAGAATATTGCCCAAATGTCCTGCAATCCTGCAATGGGAGGCGTTGCAAAGGGACAAATCATAAGAGAAATTGACGCTTTGGGTGGGAGAAGCGCGTATGTTACTGATTTATCTGCTGTTCAATTCAAAATGTTAAACCGATCTAAAGGTCCAGCCATGTGGAGTCCAAGGGCACAATCCGACAGGATGATGTTTAGCGCAATTTGGAGAAAAGAGTTAGAAAGACAAAAGAATTTAGATTTTTGTCAGGCAATGGTGAACGATTTATTGTTTGATAACCATAAAATTTCTGGAGTTGTGACTTCAACAGGAATGAAATTTTTCTCCAAGACTGTAGTTTTGACAAACGGAACTTTTTTAAACGGTCTTATTCATATCGGAGAAAAAAACTATGGTGGTGGAAGAACTGGTGAGCAGGCTTCATTTGGAATCACCAAAGCTCTACAGCGAGCTGGTTTTTCATCTGGGCGCATGAAAACAGGAACACCTCCAAGGGTTGACGGCAGGTCTCTGGACTTTAATATAATGGAAGTTCAGCCAGGTGACAAAAACCCAGAAAAATTCAGCTTTTCTGAAGATACCAAGCCCCTAAGAAGACAGCTCGATTGTTTTTTGACTTATACAAATAAAACAACACACGATATCTTAAAGTCAGGTTTTGATCGGTCTCCAATGTTTAATGGCTCAATAAAAAGTATAGGGCCAAGATATTGTCCGTCTATTGAGGACAAAATTAACAGGTTCGCTGATAAAGAAAGGCACCAAATTTTTGTTGAACCTGAGGGCTGGGAATCAATTGAATATTACATAAATGGATTTTCAACTTCACTTCCCGAAGAGATTCAAGAAAAAGCTTTGAAGAACGTTAAAGGCTTTAAAAAAGCAAAAGTTATTAGACCGGGCTACGCGGTTGAATATGACTATTTTCCTCCAACGCAACTTAAAAAGTCAATGGAGACGAAAATTATCCCTGGTTTATTCTTTGCCGGTCAAATTAATGGCACGACCGGTTATGAGGAGGCCGCCGCACAGGGACTAATGGCTGGTATAAATGCAAACCGATATATCAAAGAAAATGATCCGTTTGTGTTAAAACGAAGCGATGCTTACATAGGTGTTTTGATAGATGATCTTGTGACAAAAGGAACAGAAGAGCCCTACAGAATGTTCACATCCAGAGCAGAGTTCAGGACGCTACTAAGACAGGACAATGCTGATTTAAGATTGTCAGAAAAGGGGCATAATTTGGGCTTAATCCCTCCAAATAGAATAAAAAAATTAACTTCAAAAAAGCTAGCCATCAACAAGTTGATTGGTTTTTACAACAAAACAAGCATATCTCCAAAAGAAGCGTCTTGTGTTTTAAAAAATAAAGACACGTCTATCCCTAAACAAACACAAAAAATCTCAAAATTTTACTCTAGGCCCAATATTTATTTTAACGATTTGGTAAAAGTGCCTAAAATCTCAGCCTTTATAAAGAACGAAAAGCCCAATCAAGAGGTTATCAACCAGGCAGAAATACAAACAAAGTATTCTGGGTACATTGAAAAAGAATTGAAAAATGTCGACAAAATAAATCGCCTCGAGAGCCTAAAAATCCCTAGAGGTTTCGATTTCTCGTCCATGAAGTCGATATCTAACGAAGCAAAAGAAAAGTTAACTCAAATTGCACCAACCACAATTGCACAGGCGTCAAGGATTTCAGGAGTGTCGCCAAGCGACATATCCTCTATTTTAGTAAAAATTGGAAGATGATGTTTCACGTGGAACAAAATGAGAAAAATTTTCATTGTGAGGCTAAAGACCATTTAGTTACTGGTGAAAGTTTTAAGATCTATTTTGATGAATTCAAATCTATTGGCAAAACAACCCCCTTTCCCAAAAAAGAGGAAATGTTTAAATACTATCTTTCAGGAAGCTATCGCCCACATTCTTTGAACAAAAGAAACTTTATTGATTCTATTTACGCAATCGCAAGAAATCATATGCATCGAAAAAGATTAATGTGGATGAAAAGCCATCTTAACCACCGATCGAATGTTCTAGATTATGGGTGTGGGTCGGGAGACTTTGTGAGGTTTTTAAAGTCTAAAGCCATAAATGCGTATGGGTATGACCCCAATGTTAATTTCAACAAAACAAACTCACTAGACTACCTAACAAATAAAGAAGATTGGAAGTATAGAAAGTACGATATAATTGTTTTGTGGCATGTTTTAGAACATATATATGACCCTCTTCTTTTATTAGGACAGCTTAAAAAAACCTTAAATGAAAAAGGAAAAATTTTTATAGCAGTCCCTAACTTTAAATGTTTCGATTCAAAATACTATGGTGAACATTGGGCTGGATATGACTTACCTAGACATCTGTGGCATTTCTCAAGAAAAGCCATGCACCGGATTGCAGATTTCTGCGGCCTTAAAATTCAAAAAGAAAAGAGTCTTCATCTAGACTCGATATATTTTTCTTATCTATCAGAGAAATACATGAAGAGCCATTACCCCCTACTGAAGGGGTCTATTATTGGAATTATATCTATTTTCAAAAGCTTTTTTAGCAGAGAAGGTTCTTCGTTGTTTTTAGTATTTAACAAACCCTAGATTTCACCATATAAAATTTCAGACAACTCGAAAAAAAAACTGACCGTCAGTAACTTTTGGTTAGCGTTTCTTTTTAGACAATTTAGGTTAAATTCGAATAAGTTAGTCAATTCTTCGTAATTATCGCTGTTGACAAAAGGTGCAAATTTTTCCATCACAAAACCGTTCAGGCTTTCAAAATCAAAGAGTTTTTGAACCCCTTGGGAATACAAATAAGACTGTCGTATAAAATCAATGCCAAACAAAAAAAAATCTTTTAAATCCGATTTACTCATAGAGCCCACCTCGTTCGACTTCATTATAACCTGAGAAAAATCTTTTTTTGTTACTGATATGTAACATGCGCGTAGGCAGCTAATAAAAAGTGACTCTCTTTGTTTAATTAAGCCCGCCTTGGTCAATTTTGATATTCCAACACGCAGATTACCCTTTGAGAGCTTAGAGGCTTTTAACGCCTCAGATTCGGAATATCCCATTTTAATTAATTTTTCTCGTACTTCTTTTTCCTTCAAAGGGGGGAGCTCAATAATTTGGCACCGGGAGGCAATGGTAGGTATAATGATTTTTTGATTCTTTGCGATTAAAATAAAACTGGTTTTATTTGGCGGCTCTTCAATTGTTTTAAGCAGCTTGTTTGCACCTTCTTCTCTCAGATATTCTAAACCCCAAATTATACATACCTTTTTGTCACTTTGATATGGTTTTAAATTCAATATTGATATTGCTTCTGCAATTTGCCCAACCCGAATTGAACCAGCTTTATTATCAGATGACGACATATTAAGCCAATCGTCAACTGATCCATAAACCTGTGTACTCATAAACTCCCTCCACTCTTGGTTATAAAACGCATTCATACCTTTGTTAAAACGCTTTTCGTCTTTTGGGGTTTTTGTAGGGTAAATATAATGCAGGTCTGGGTGTATGTAATCTGATTTTTGCTCTCGGCTTCCTAGAGGGCTTACAATATCTAAACCTATCTCAGATGCTAGTTCTAAAGAGCCCCTTCCTCCACTATCTATAAGACATATCGCGTTTGGAATTCTTTTATTTTTGTGGTTTTTCAAAAGCGCCTCTTTGATTTTACGGTGCAACATTGTTAATTTTAATGTAGAGTTATTTATAATTTCAAATAAAAGTAATACAAAAACAATAACTAAATTTGAATTAAAAAGAAGAATGACAATTACAGATATAGATTTTAATAATAAAAAGGTTTTGGTCAGAGTAGATTTTAATGTTCCGTTAGATAAAGATTTTCAGGTTACTGATAACACAAGAATAAAATCCTCGATGAAAACAATTTCCCAAATTCTCAAAAACGGAGGCACTTGTATCTTGGTTTCACACTTGGGACGTCCAAAAGGATTTGAAGAAAAGTTGTCTTTAAAAAACGTAGTTAGTGAGGTTGAAAAGGTATTAGGTAAAAAAATAACTTTTCTTAATGATTGTGTGGGCGAAAAAGTGAAAAAAGCTTGTAAAAAGTCACAAAAAGGGGAGGTTATTCTTTTAGAAAACTTGCGTTTTCACCCAGAAGAAGAGTTGGGGGATATTCAATTTGCAAGATCTTTATCTGAGCTAGGTGACATATACGTTAATGACGCTTTTGGCACCGCTCACAGAAATCATGCTTCAACAGGTGTTCTCCCATATTTTTTTAAAGGTAAAAAGGCCATGGGATACTTGCTCTCTGGTGAAGTCGCAGCTATAGATAAAGTTTTGATAAATGGCGAACGCCCCATTTTAGCCATAATTGGGGGGGCTAAGGTTTCGTCAAAACTAGAAGTTCTTAAAAATTTAATCAATGTTGTCGATGATATTATAGTTGGTGGTGGAATGGCATACACTTTCATAAAATCAAATGGAGGAGAAATAGGCAATTCATTGTGTGAGGAAGATTTTCTTGACGAAGCTCAAAAGATACTTTTATCAGCTGAAAGAAAAAGCGTTAGAATTCATCTTCCAAATGATGTAGTCGCTGCAGAAGAGTTTTCAAACAATTCCCTCAGGGGAATAACAAATATATACAGTATACCTGTGAGTATGGAGGGTTTAGATATTGGACCATCAACAATAAATAAATTTTCTGAAATCATTAAAAACTCAAAGACAATTCTGTGGAATGGCCCTATGGGTGTTTTTGAAATGTCAAATTTTCAAAATGGGACCAAACAACTAGCCATTTCAATCACTGAAGCAACTGCCTGTGGTGCCTTTTCTTTAGTTGGAGGCGGCGACTCTATATCAGCAATTAAGATTTTTGGACTGGAGGATCAATTCAGCTATATTTCTACGGGAGGTGGCGCAATGTTAGAAAGTATAGAAGGTAAAATTTTACCTGGAGTTAAAGCTATATTAAATTAAATTTTGAAAAAATTAATTCTTCTTTTTCTTGTGATTTTACGTTGTGAAAAAAGAAACAATACACCATATCTACCGCAATCAAGCGGAAATATTAACAACGTTTCTATAGTTATGAATGAAAAAGATTGGCTATCTCGATTAGGCGACGACACACGAAATATAGTAGGAGATATTTATGAAGGGCTTCCATTAGACGAACCAAACTTCAAGTTTTTCCATGTTACACCCCAGCAGTTTAACGGGTTTTCAAGAAATGCAAGAAACATTATTTATTTCCAACGAGACACACTAAACAAGTTTAGTGTTTATAAAGATCTTTATTCAAAGCCACAGCTATTCTTTTTAATACAAGGTGAAGATGAGGGTGTATTCTTAAACTATATCGAAGAAAATAAATCCCTTATTATTAATAGCATTAAAAACGGCGAAAGAAAGGAGAAAGTTAGAAGAATAAAAAAAGATGTTTCTGAGTCTACAATTTTAAGTGAAAGAATCGGCGTGAATTTAGTTTACCCAACCATTTATAAAACTGTAAAGGATACAACCAACTTCGTTTGGCTTGAAAAAGAAATATCTAAAGGGACCCTGAATATAATTTCATATAGACTCCCTACAAAATCACTTAGTGATTCTCCAAAACTTAAAGAGATCATAAGAATTCGAGATTCAATAGGCAAATTACTTATACCTGGCCGTCTCAAAGGGACCTATATGATTACAGAAATGGACTACAAACCTTATTTTTACAAAATAAGTGTTGACAACAAAACCATTTACCAGACTAAAGGATTATGGGAGGTAAAAAACGATTTTATGGGAGGCCCTTTCATAAATAATATTTTAAAGGACAAACAATCGGGAGAATGGGTCGTCGTAGAGGGGTTTGCTTTTGCACCATCAGTATCCAAACGAGAATATATGTTTGAGCTTAACTCAATATTATCTACAATATCAATAAATAATTGAGAAAATTATTTTTCTTTTTTTTGTTTTGCCTCCTCCTCCTTGGAAGCATTTTTGAATTCTTTTATGCCACTGCCAAGCCCTCGCATAAGTTCTGGTATCTTTCTTCCTCCGAATAATAAAAGCACAATAAGCAATATTATAGCTATTTCCTGAAAGCTAAAGGCTAAAATTATGTTATAAAAATTCATAGTATTTATTTTGTACAAATGTAATCATAATTTTGCATTTTATATGCTCGGCTTATTTAATATGCATCAGTATGATTTCAGGATTACGTATCTTTACTTATCGATGAAAAAAAAACAAACCTTAAGGAACCGATTATCAAAAAAACTCCTAAGCAGATATAGACTAGTTATACTTAATGAGGAGAACTATGAAGAGCAATTTTTTTTCAGATTATCAATTTTAAATTTACTTATAATTTCAACATTGTTGTTTTCATTTTTAATAACTAGCACCTTATTGATAGTTTCATATACTTCATTAAAAGAACTCATTCCAGGATATGCATCCAATTTGATGAGAAAACAGGCTGTTTTAAACGCCAGCAAGTTAGATTCTTTAACAATTTCATATAATGAATCATTAAGTCAACTAAACTCAATAAAGAGAGTTTTAACAGGAAACATAGAATTTCAAGAATTTAAAAGAACTGAGTTCAAGCTAGATACTCAAAATATCGAAATCAAATTAAACTCAAAAAAGATAAAAGAGGACTCCTTATTGAGAAGTGTTGTTGAACAACAAGACAGATATAATCTCAAAACGAACACGTTTAAAAACGAAAATTTCTTGTTTTTTTCCCCTGTTTCAGGCTATATATCTCAGAAGTTTGATCCATCATTGAAGCATTTTGCAGTCGATATTGTTGCTAAAGAAAAAGAACCTGTAAGATCTATTGCCGATGGAGTTGTGATTTTTTCAGAATGGTCCTCTGACACAGGCTACGTTTTAATACTGGAGCACAAGCAGGGCTACTTATCTGTCTATAAACACAATGAATCATTGAATAAGACTCAAGGAGACATTGTTCAGGCTGGAGACATTATTGCTACAGTTGGGGACACAGGAGAATACTCAACTGGGTATCATCTTCATTTTGAGTTATGGAATGATGGATATCCCCTTGACCCTCAAGATTTCATTAATTTTTCACTTTAGATTTTATTGCATGTATCAAAATATAGCAAAAAGTTTTGCAAACTATGTCACCTCGAAAAATCAAATTTGGATTAATAATCCAATAAAGTCTCAATCCAAAACACTAAAATATTTAATCAATAATGGTCAAAAAACTTTTTTTGGCAAACAACATTTTTTCAAAGACATAAAAGAATACGAAGAATTTAAAAATGCAATTCCAGTAAGAGAATACGAAAAATTTAAGATTTATATAGATAGAATTGTTGAGG
>MDTG01056220.1_pt1 | contig 11368 bp, 16 predicted proteins | sample 811421 | NCBI WGS metagenome assembly MDTG01 (sample SAMN05326645, study PRJNA326480) | marine metagenome | isolation source: seawater | place: Pacific Ocean: South East | collected 2011
ATGACTTAATACAATTCTATAATTATATAAATTAATTTCCCATAAAATTCTTTTATAGTAATACTTATTCACTTCAAAATAATCATTACGTTGTTCTGGTTTTATTTTACAATAACTTATAATTTCGCTCCAAATTTCGCTTGGAAATTCCATATATTTTTAACTTTATATTAAATTATTTCAATTTAACATAAAATTGAAAAACTTATTTATATCATAGTTATGCACCCAATATGGAAGAAATGAATATGGAAGAAATAAATATGGAAGAAATGAATATCGAATGGAATTTGCCTAGTTTGATTCGTATGCAACCACAATGGACTTTTATTCAAGAAAATCAGCAACCCACCAATGATTTTCTTGAACATTTTAGAATCAATACTTTTGCTCCAAGGTTGATAAATCACTTGATACCTCGTCCGAATTATTCTTTTACAGAACACGAACTAAATATTGCTCTTCATACTATGGATATTAATTTGTTTCTAATTCGCTTTGGACTCTATGATATATTTCACGAACCTAATTATGATGATTTGATGAACTTCTCTAATTGGTCACATTTTATCACAGAATTCGATAATGAAATTTACATACATGAAGATATGATTCACTTGTTAAATTTACGTCAGTTGTTGTGTCATCCTATTTAGTAATTATTTTAATAAAATTGAAATACTTATTTTTAATGATATATTTATAACTATGATTCGTAAAAGTGTTGAACACCATAGTCATGAACTTATTTTTGCTTTAGTTGTTTGTAATCCCTTATTACAATATAAGGATATTGTTGATAGTTCATATGACCATTATAAATCAATGTTGTTTGGTTGTAATGAGGACAAATTCAATAAATATAAAAAAGATATTCTTTGTCGAAAGGAAAATGAAGTTGAACACTATATTACCAACATTAAAACTAAGATTCCAATTCATGATATTAAATATGTTTATTTAGAAGGTAAAAAAATTACTACACCTAAGTTAAAACAATTAAATGAACATATAGACTTAAAATGTGCTAAGGCTGATGTATACGTTGAGACAAATGATGAACGAATTATTGGATTTAGTATTAAACAAAATATATTATGCACTAAATCTAATTTCAGTGTTGAAAAAATGCTTAGTGAATGTGTTGAAGATAAAATACAATATAAAAAACAAATATCTGATGTTAGGAAACAATTATTACAATCCAATGGAATTAACGGAACCAATATTAAATCAATGAGACAAAAAGCAAATGAATTATTTTACGATGGTCTTGAAAATACAAATCCTTATTGGAATTTATTAAAAAAAAATATTGATATTCATATAGTTGATATTAAAAATTCATTAGTCAAAAACTTATTTCCTATAAATATTCCATATGACCTTTATGAATTTGATGGGGTTCATTTTCAACAATTAAATATTTCACTTGATGATGTTGAATTTTACGAAGAACCTTCTTATTATTATGATTCAAAAGGATTTCGACGGAATGCTGCCAAATTATTTTATAAATTAGTTATTGGGGAAAAAATATTTAGAATTGAAGTACGATTTAAAGGTAATATATGGAGTGCATCACCACAATTTCAGACACATTTATATAATTCCAATACATGACTCATTACATAATATACTACATCTACGTTTACTGCATTGCCAAATTGTTTATATGCTATTTTATCATTTTTATGTAGTTTAAAACTATCTGGAAACGATTGTAAACGTGCACATTCACGAGGTGTAATATAGCGCCGTTCTTTTGCATATATTGGTGTTTGTACTATTGCAACTAAGGTCGGAAAATATTTTGATTTTTTCACACGAATTCCTGATTGTCGTAATTGAATAAAATGATCAAATATACTATCATCTTCTTTTTTAGGTCCTGCTTGCCATTCTAATTTTCCATAAATTTCTAATTTTGATAATTTGTCTCGATGTTTTTCCATCCATAAGTCCCATTTATTTTTATATTTATTATAAATTGGTTTATTCTTTTCTATATAATCACGTTTCCATTTTGGAAATTTATCTAATTCTTCTTTACTATAATCCTTATTAAATTCTTTACATAATATCGTTGGACTCATAATTTGTCCTATTTCAAATACTTTTATCATTTCATCCCAAATATTTAGAATTTCTTCTTGTTCTTCTTTTATTTTGTATTTGGGATCTGTGTTTTCTTGTAAAATATTTCGCATTGGAGTTTGAGGTGGTTTTATGATTATTTCTTTTGTTTTGTCATATATATCATTTCGTATACATACAAATATAACTCTTTCTCGTTGTTGAGGTACACCTAATTGGTGAGGACTTAATTCAAATGTTTCTACATTATATCCTGCTTTATTGATACAGAATATAATGTGTTTAAATACTTCACCATTATCTATTTTCATTATATGTTTTACATTTTCTAGAAACATAAAAGAAGGTCTCTTTGCTTTTGCTATATCAATGATATTTTCGTATAATTGTCCACGTTTGTCTTCAAATCCCTTTTTCTTACCTGAATTTGAAAAACTTTGACACGGAAAACCACCTGTTAAAATATCAAAATCTGGAATATCATTTATATTTACTTCTTTTATATCTCCATGAGGACGTATACCATAATTTTCTTCATAAATATCTTGACAATTCTTATCTATATCACTGGCAAATACACACGTTCCACCTAATTTGTTCAGTGCTTGATGAAATCCACCTATACCGCAAAATAGATCTATAAATTTTAATGATTTTGATTCTTCTAATTTTTTTATGATTTCTGCTTTCTTCATATTTGATGATACTTTTATATTTCTTTCTTTACATTGTTTCATCAGTTCCATCTTTGTTAATTTATCCATATTAAATTATTATTATATATTTTACATCAATTTTAAATAAAATTCATATTTAATCTAGTATATTCAACAATCTAAACCATAGCATAATTATGATAATAAACTAGTGCCAATATTCCTCCAACAATTTGAGACAAAATATATACCATAGTATCCATTACACTTAATTCACCATTCATCAAAAACATTATACTTACTGCTGGGTTAAAATGACCGCCTGATATAGAACCGCCCCAGAAAACAACCATTGCTAACGCCAACCCAATTGGTAGAAAGACCCATTTAATATTTGATTTTACAGCAACCATAATTACACTCAAAAAGAAAAATGTGCCTACTAGTTCAACAAAGTATTTTAACATTATATATATATATAATATTTTATTGACACAAATTATTGTGTAAATACGAGTATTTTCACAATAATGACTTAATTGTATCAATGAGTGATAAAATTAAGAAATGAGTGATAAAATTAAGAAATGAGTAATAAAATTAAGAAATGAGTGATAAAATTATTCTAAACTACTTATACACATTGAATATAAAATACGATGAGTAAAATATAGAATTATTCCATGTACTAAGCTTGATACTAATGCTTTATTTAATTTTTGTTTATTTAATAATTCATACACCATTGCTAATGCGTTTAGTACTATTCCTATGAATACTAATACCATTAATACATAAAATAACAAACAATAATCTGAATTTACTGGACCAAACAACATTTTTTCTAGAGACATATACATTTACTAAATATAAAATTCTTCAATACAACTCTTTAATTTTAAAAAGTTCAATTGATCTTTTTTTTTGATTAAGTATTTTATATATTCAAAATCCATTAATCGAATTATTTCTATATCAATATTTTGTTTATGAAACATATCAATATAATCTTCTAATTTATGTATTGTTAAATAATGTTCGATTGGATCTATATATTTATCTACATATGATTTTCTATATATTTTGCTGTCAACTTCTTTAATGTAATTTACGATTTCGTCTTTATATTCTTTATTCATTATAAATATTAAAATTGAACTTTTATATTCAATTTCTTCATTTATATATGAGTTATTTTAAAGAAGAAACTCTTGATTTGTTTATTCAAAAATACGAAACAATTTCGCAAGGAAAATATATTGACCCAATTACTCTTAAAAAACTTATGATGCAACCTACAATCCAAGAAAAACCTTCTCTTCACAAAATATCTCCAATTAAGGTTGATATTACGCCACAGTCTAAGTTTATTTATAATGATAAGATTGATTATTGTTCCCTTCGTATTAAAATGAATAATGCTAAAATTACTTTACCATTTTTGCCACAATATATTAATTATACTGGCTGTCAAAATATATTATTTAATGGCTCATTATTTACACCTTGTGGAAAAAAAACAAATGATATATTTTGTAATAAGTGTAATGAAGTTAAATATGGTACTTTACACGATCGTTTGAATGGGTCTTTTCGTCATCAACCTATTTCATTTAATAAATTTATTACCAAAAAAAATATTTCATTAGATAGACTTTATAAATTTTTAGAGACAAATAATATTTCCTTTATTCCACTTCCTAAAATGAGAATTAGGACACCTTCTACTGATAGTGAAAAATTGTCTGATATTGAAACTGACAATGAACCTTGTATTCCTATTTTATTACACAATAAAAAAATATTTAGACAATCTAATCATATTTATGATGAAGATGGTATTATTATTGGCAATATTGATAATGATTTTATTTATGATAATGATGGAGTTATTCTTGGAAAAATAGATGATGATGGGGATATCATTAATATTGAATCCTAACGCCATCTCTTTCGATTAAGTTTATTTCTTCAAATATTCCTGCTGTATTATTTATAAAACTATTGAATAAATAATATGTATTATTATCTTGAGGCGCATTAAATCTAATATGATAATACCAAGTTTCATTTGCTATATTTTGAAAATTTATATGAATCCAATAATTTGGGTACATACATATTCGATTTGTTATTTGATTATTTGAAATTTGATATACTTCTATATATTGTACCAGATTATTTTCAATTGTATTAAAATCATTCATTAATTGCCGACCATAATATAATATTAATGGTAATGGTATTGAGTTTAATTCATTGATGGTTCGTTCGATCTTAAAACTTGGTAGACTCATTTTTGTCTCTCTTTTTTTTTTTTTTTTTTTCAATTTTATTTTATTAAAATTGAACTATTTTATTTTTCAAAAATTATCTAAAATGAATGATGACTATTTTTCCAAATCAGAAAAAAGCTGGCAAAGATATTTTGGAGGCTTTTGATAGAAAACCTTATGTTTTATTTAGTGCCCAAATGCAATCTGGTAAAACTGGGACATTTATTTATGTTGCCAAAAAGATGTTAAAAACTAAGGTAAAACACGTTGTTATTTTCAGTGGTAATCGTGAAACTTTATTGAAGCAACAAACTATTGATAGAGTTGGTCATATTGATAATGTTCATGTTGTATGGGGGGCACAATTATCTAAATTTGTACCATTTAAGGAAACCACATTATATATTTGGGATGAATCTCATTATGGACAACAATATGGTCAACAAGTTGATTTATTTCTACAAAAATGTGGATTAAATCCTAAGGGTGGGTCACAAAGTAATCATTTTGTTTTGTCTGTTTCTGCTACACCTTTTACTGAAATATTTCACATTATTCATAATGATGCTGACAAAGAACTTGTTTTTATGGATAATGATGATAAATATTGGAGTTGTCAAAATATGATTGATAAGGGGAATATTATTACTTACAAAGATCCTTTTGAAAAATTAACTTATGTTTTAGATCATTTTCATAAGGGATATGCCCTTATACGTGGCACTGATAGAATTAAGGGTAATAGTTCATTTAAAAATGTTCAACTTTTGGCCAAGATGAAGAATATTAAATTCATTTCATTGGATATGAATAATTCATTTGATCTTGATGATATTTTATCAAAACCTACTTCTATTCCTGTTATTATTTTCCTTAGAGGCACTTATCTTATGGGCAAATCTATTCTTCACAAGCAATATGTCTCATTTTGTTTTGAAACTTCCAAATATAAAAAAACTGACTCACTTTTACAAAGCTTTATTGGCCGCTTCTCCGGATTTAATTTTAATTCTAATATTATTATTTATATTTCTTCTTTATTTTTCAAACAATTATTTATATTTAATATTATGTTTTTACATCATTCTATTTCTCCCACCAAATCTACTTTATTCTCTCGCAATATTCCTTCTTCACTTTCTATTTTCTCTTAACACATTTTTTTTTGGTATTACTTATTATATTAAATGAATTATACTCATAATTTATATGAAAATATCATAATTTTTTATTTAATATTATCTTATTATAAATGAGTGTTGAACATTGTTTTATTAACAAAGATATAAATCCAAAAACTTGTAGAATTGTAAACAAATGTAAAAAAGGATTTCAGCGAAATGAAAATTTTCGATGTAGAAAAATATCCAATAAAACTAATAATAAATATTCATTAAAAAAAATAGTTAATGAATTAAAAAAAATAGATACTCCAACACTAAATGTATCTAATACTACTCCATTAGATAATGGTTCACCTAATTTTAAAGATAAAATGCTACACATAAATAGTCCAACACTAAATGTATCTAATACTACTCCATTAAATAATGGTTCCCTTAGATTTAGTAAAACAAAAAAAATAAATAGTTCATCCAATAAAACAATTAAATTTAGGAATAAATTAAAACAACTAAATAGTCCAGAACTAAATGTATCTAATAGTACTCCATTAAATAATGGTTCACCTAATTTTAAAGATAAAATAGCAAAATTAAATACTCCAAAATTAGATTTTTCAGAAGAAAGTCCGTTATATAATGAAAAAGATATGAAAAAATCAATAGCTACAAAAATGAATATAGATGAACCTACGAAATCTATACATGTATTTCCAGATAAATTTATTGAAATAAATGAAAAAGATAAAAAATATATTGAATTTAAAAATGGTGGAACTGGTATAATGTTGGCTGATAATTTATATAAAGATGGAAAAATATTATCATTTAGTAAAAAAAACTCTTATATGAGTCCTCCAAATGGTTGGTATATAAGTGAAAAATATGATGGACTTAGAGGTATATGGACTGGTAAAAATATAGTATCTAGACCAAGTAAAATAGATGGAGTATTAAGAGGAAAAATATTTAATTATGTACCAGAATGGTTTTTAGGACTATTACCCAAAAATATTGCTTTAGATGGAGAAATATGGTTAGGTAGAGGAATGTTTCAAAAAATATCTGGAATAAGTAATTATAAAATCAGTAAAAAAATAACAAAAGAATATTTAGACAATATTTGGAAAGATGTAAAATTTATGATATTTGATGTACCACATATAAATAAACCATATGTAGAGAGATTAAAAATTCTCAAAAAAATTATAAGTGATATCAATATAAAAAATCCCCAACAAACATCAATACATTTTAATGAACCATTAAAAATTAGTAATCTTGAAGAATTATCCAAAATATATAGTGAATATATTGAAAATGGTGCTGAAGGAGTAATTTTAAGAGAACCTAATTCATTTTATGAATGTAAAAGAAGTAAATTTCTATTAAAAATGAAATTAAATAATGATGATGAAGCAATTGTATTAAAATATATTAAAGGAACAAAAAGATTAGAAGGATTATTGGGAAGTTTATTATGTAAACTAAAAAATGGTAAAACATTTAGCATAGGTAGTGGATTTAGTGATATAATGAGAAAAGAATATAATGACCCAGATTCTCAATATTATATTCCAATAGGTTCCAAAATAAATTTTTCTTATATGGAATTAACAAAAGATAATATACCAAGACATCCTATATATAGGGGAATTAGAACAGATGTATAATAAAATATTTTAGTTATATATATGGGAAAATCATTTGTTCCAAAAAAAGTATCATCCGTTACAGGGAAACTTGTAAATAATACAAATACATTTAGCAAAAAACTTTTACCTAAAAGTATATACAAAACAACACATCAATATAAGGCAATTGTATTTTTATTAGTTGTAATTATTTTATTTGCATTAATATGGTATTTTCTAGGAAAACGTGAAGGTTATGATGAAGAAGATGAAGAAGAAGGATTTGTTGAGGGAGTTGATGAAGATGAAGAAGAAATGAATAACGCTGAAATGACTGAAGAAGAAATGAATGAAGGATTTGTCGAAGGAGTTGATGGTGAAGAAGAAGAAGAAGAAGAAGAAGTAGATGAAGGATTTGTCGAAGGAGTTGATGGTGAAGAAATGAATGAAGATGATGAAGAAATGACTGAAGGATTTACAACAAATAAAAAATATACTCCTTTTGATACTATATTAACTGAATTTTAATACATTTTCAAGTGTATTTAATTGTTTTTCATTTAGGGTTTTTGGTTCAACTTTAAATATAATTTTAAGATCACCAGTTACATTATTTCTTATAAATCCCTTATTTTTTATTATTTTTTCATCATAATTTTGTATAATATTTCCCCTACTACTTTTTAATTTTAGTATATTTTCATTTAAATGGGTAATATTATATTCAAATCCGCAAATAGATTCTATAAAAGAAATATGTTTAGTATAAATTAAATTTAATCCATCACGTTTAAAATATTCATTTGGTATTATTTTTATTTTGATTTTTATATCACCATATTCTCCATTTAGACTATTTCCATTATTTTTTATTTTTATAATTTCATCATCATCTATTCCTTGTTTAATATCAATATATATTTTTTCTATTTCATATGTTGTATTATTACCATTAATATTTTTACGTTTGATATTAATGGGTATATTAGTACCATTATACACATCTTTAAATCCTAATTCCAATTTTAATTCAAGTGGTTCAATATATGTATTTGTATTTATATTTGTAAAAGATGAGAAAAAATTATCATTAAATAATTCTTCTACTGGGTCTTGTTTTTTTTTCTTTTTAAATATATTTTCAAATATATTTCCAATATTTGCCATATCTTCCATATCATATATATTTCTTTTTTCACTATCGCCTAATATATCATAAGCTTCATTTATTTTTTTATATAATTCCCCTCCGTCTGGATTTCGATCTGGGTGATATTGAAAACTTAAAGATCTATATTTTTTTTTAATCTCATCTTGTGTAGCATTTTTATTCAAACCAAGAACATCATAAAAGTTCATATATATAATACATTAAAATTTATTTAAATATAAAACGACGATAATCTTATGGATGAATATATTTTTGAAAATAAAGAATATATATTGAGACAAATCAATAATTGCATAGATAAAAATAATATGAATATGTTATTTATTGGAGAAATACCTCATTTATTTATAGAAACATTAGTTAAAACATATTATAAAAAAAAATATGATATTGATGATTATAATGAATATGTCTTAATTAATAATTGTTATAGTGATACTAATATATGTTCACAACAAAACAATATAGTAGTATTTTCAAAAACAAAAACTCTATATAATAAAATTATAATTATATATAATTTAGAAGAAGTTAATGAAAATATACAATCTTATTTTAAAAATTTAATGAATAATAATACATTTTTTATATTTCAATGCGATTCTATAGGTAAAATATATGAAACTATTCAAATGAGATGTGAAAATATTATTTTTGATAAGTTATCTATGGATAATTACAAAAAATTTATGATACATATTTGTAAAAAAGAAAATATAAACATAGACGATGAGACAAAAGATTTAATTATTAAATATTCTAATATGAATACAGATTTTTTTATTAATATTATAAAATATTTTAAATTATTACAAATCAATACATTCAATAAAGATATTATAGATAATTATATTAATCATATTCAATTTGATAAAATTAAGTTATATTTTGAATATATAGAATCTGATAATATAAAAGAATCCATAAAAATATTATTTTATTATCATGATAAGGGATATTCTTTATTAGATTTATATAATTTTATATATGACTATATTAAAACATTAAAAAGTAGTGAATTAAAATATAATTATATAACTATAATTTCAGAATATATTAATTCTATATATGATGGATTTGATAATAAAATATGTTTGGTTTTTTTAACAAATAAATTAATATCTTTAAATAAAATTGAAAATAAGATGTAAATAAAATATATATATGGATGAATATTCTGTTATTGTATATGAACAAATTAATCATATATCACCTGATATAAATCCATTATATCATGCTATAATTCCATTATGTTCATTATGTGTATTACCAATATTTCATAATTATACTTATTTTAATCCTTTTAGAAAGTTTTTAAAAATATAATATATGGATACTGAAGAATTTATATTTAAAAATTGGATAGAAAATATATGTGAAAATAATAATAATATTTTTTATCTAAATATAGATATGTTCAAATCTTTTTTATTCAAAAATAAGATGGAATATTATATTGATAAATTAGATCCTTATTTAAAAAACAATAAATATATAGAAGAACCATATACATATAAAAAAACAATGGCATTATTTAGACAATTATGTAAAAAGTTTAATATTCAATACGAATATAAAATTAGATATGTAAAAAGTGAATATTTTATAGATTATTATTTTCATATGTAACAAATATAAACACAGAAAATCAATAATATAAATATAAAGATTGATATATCCAATAAGATAGTATCTTTATAAATTGTATATAATGTAACTAAATATGCAAATATACACATTAAAAACAAAATAAATATAAATATTACTATTCTTATAGGATATTCAATAATTCTACCTTGATTTTGTTGGTTTGATTCTATATTATTTTCATCTTCTAATAATATATAATATTGTAAATTATCATTATGAATATTAATACGTGTATTATTTTTACAAATATGACAAATAGTAGGATCATTCATTTTTTCTATCCATTTTTTTTCACATATATAGCACATAATACTAGATTCATTACATTGATTACATATTGAAAAATGTTCAGTATCTTCAAAACATACAGAACATTCCATAATATTTATACTGTTATTTATTTAAACTCATTTGATTTTAACATAAACTTTGAGACAAATACATTTGATTCTAAAACTTCTTCTTTATTTAAATATACATACCAATTATAATGATTTCTTTTTAATAATTCTTGATGAGGTATATAAAGTCCAACAGAATCATTACAAATTTCTAATTCTTTAGTAGACATAAGATCTTCTAATAAGATTTTATCATTATTAATTGTTTTTACACCAATATATTTTCCATCTAATTTTGGTATATCCATTTCTTGTAATAATTGTTTATTAAAGTGGTCATTTTCCAATGTTAGATCATTTAAACATTGTTTACTATATTTATCAATATAACTAGATAATATAGGATTATTTTTATTTGAACC
>MDTG01076995.1_pt1 | contig 11368 bp, 7 predicted proteins | sample 811421 | NCBI WGS metagenome assembly MDTG01 (sample SAMN05326645, study PRJNA326480) | marine metagenome | isolation source: seawater | place: Pacific Ocean: South East | collected 2011
CAGGCTAGTTCATGTTGGGTTGCTATACCCGACGTGCATGGCCGGCGCGTCTTCACGAGATGCATTGACTGCATCGCTGGTTATTGGCGCCATGGCTGCAGTGATAGTTACCATATTCTCACTGATAGGCGGGGATGCGAATCCTGAATCGATACCAGACGCGTTACGAACAGGTCTAAGCGCAGGCGCAACAACATCTGCCGCTGTATTGATTTTGGTACTCATTCGCCTCAGGCAGAGGGCCAAAAATCCAGTTCATGTGGAGGATAAACAAGAGACAGCTAAATTTCTCCGTGGCGCTGTGGGAGGCGTCCTAATGTCTCTCGATGTAGCGGATAGGTTTCCCTGGGACCCCCGGGCAAAGATAAGGGTCGAGAGAGGGGTATTGACGATTGACTTGATTGGACTTGATGCTAAAGCTGCCTCTTCCGCCATCGAATGTGTAATTCGAAATCGCTCGAGATTAGGGAGACTCAGAGTAATCACCGGCGCTGAAGAACGATGGGAGGGAGAGCATTCGTTTCCAAACATACGTCCGGCAGTATTGCAGAGACTCAAGATAGATGCCGAATCAGCGCAGTGGCAAATTCTACAATCCAGAAGTTCTGTAGTTCTGAGGCCACTAGGCTCGCCGCCATCTAAACGACGCATCATTATGAGAATGATTGTTTATGGCCCTCCAATGACTGCAGTAATGCACTTTTCTTTCCGAGATCTGGCAGGTTCAGGCGGTAGTTCCGCTGGAGGGATTTTTGGAATCTGCGTAGGATTGCTGCTCACTGTTTTGATGGCAAACCACAGGGACAGAACTGGTTAGTCAATAACTCGGGACACCCTCGCAACACGCTTCAACGACTCTCCTGCATCGAGGGCATTCCATATGCTGCCTCATTGGCACCGCATCGCCCCTGAATCCACATTCACAGGCGAAGGCCTGGCAGTGGTCCGAGTCCATGTCCCTGTAAGATGACTGAAGGTGAAATAATATTACTCAGCTATTCAAATTTACAAGGGCATCTTCCACAGCTGAAATTAACCATGAATGAACTTCCTCTCCCCCCATTTCAGTGAGGGTAGAATTCAGAAATGCTGCGATGAGAGCATCCTCGGAATCTTGTTTTGAGAAGCCTCTCGCCATGAGATAGAACCTCTGACTTTCATCAACGGGTCCATTCGCCGTGCCATGGCCACAACCAACAACGTCATTCTCCTCTACTTCGAGTTCTGGAATACTGTTCGCTCTTGCTTTCTTTGATAACAGAAGGTTGTGGAATATTTGACCAGCATCTGCTTGTTTTGCCCCTTTTTCGATTCTTAGCATCCCTGTGCCGACAGAAGTGCTCGCCCCTCCGCATGCAGTATGCCATTCCAGACGGCTGTATGTGTGAGGGGCTGTGTGGCTAATTTCTATGTGATGGTCTAGATGCATTTTTTCTGCAGATAACAAGGATCCAAGTACATTTAGACTAGATCCAGGAGAGTCCAACAAGTATCTGATGTCGGCTTTAGTCCTTTGACTTCCTGCACTTACAGTTCCAGATGTTATCGACGAATCACGGCCAACACGCACTGTGTCTACACGCATTAGCGAACCGCCCTGAATTTTGTTCACTAGGATGTCTGTTATGTTTGATCCCTTTCCTGTTTCAGCGGTTCTCAGAAGACCAAGCCATTCGCATGGCCCCGATATGCGTGTGAGTATTGTTGCTTCAGATAGATCCCCAGCTAGAATATGCATGTGTAGCGACTCAACACCCCCCTGGGTTTCGATATCAATTAGGAGAGGCTTCTTGCTCGTCCATTTCTCAGGTATGGATAGTACCAACGAATTGCCTTTGGTAATGGCCATGAGGAATGAGTCCGTAGTCGGTGATCCACCAAAAGGAAGGTTGACATCTTTACCGTTCTCTAAGGTAATGCCATCAGCACGATTTCCATCTACGTAGCTCAAATTTATTTTAGGAGATCCAACGACCTCTGGAATTTCCCTGAAATTACCCGTTGGGTGAATTTTTTTCCAAGGAGTGTAGCGCCAAAGGTGATCTGAATTGGGAGGCTCATCAAGTGACAAGTACAATTCTTCTGAGACGCCCATATCTTCCACCGAAAGAACAGTTTAGCCTATGCTACCTTCCATCTCGAGCGCCATCAATTTGTTTAGCTCCACAGCATACTCCATCGGAAGTTCTCTGGTAAATGGTTCAAAGAAACCATTGACTATCATCGCAAGGGCTTCTTCTTCTGAATGGCCCCTACTCATAAGATAGAATACCTGGTTATCGCTGACTTTTGAGACACTGGCCTCGTGCTCGCAGCGAGCAGATGGATTCGCCACTTCCATAGTGGGATATGTATCGGTCTGACTGCCATCATCCAGAATTAGCGCATCACAAACTACATTCAGTTTGCAGTTTTCGGCTTTCGGTGAAACGGTAACCATTCCTCTGTAAGATCCTCTACCGCCATCTTTGGAGATTGACTTCGATAATATCTTGCTGGTGGTATTGGATGCGAGGTGGTGAATCTTTGCCCCAGCATCTTGATGCTGTCCCTTTCCTGCATATGCGACTGAGATAACCTCGGCATGCGATCCTTCTCCCTTGAGAATTACAGCGGGATACTTCATAGTCAATTTTGAACCAATGTTGCCGTCGATCCACTCTATCGTCGCATCCTTGTGAGCAATGCCCCTCTTAGTGACAAGATTGTAGACATTAGCCGACCAGTTCTGGATGGTTGAGTAGCGGATATGAGCCCCTTCGTGTGCAATTAACTCTACAACTGCTGAATGGAGAGAATCTGTAGAATAGGTCGGTGCAGTGCACCCTTCTACATAGTGTATGCTTGACCCTTCGTCGGCCACTATCAGAGTCCTTTCGAACTGACCCATGTTCTTGGCGTTGATTCGGAAATATGCCTGTACGGGCATTTCCACGGATACCCCTTTTGGGACATATATGAATGACCCACCAGACCAAACTGCGGTGTTCAAGGCTGAAAATTTATTGTCCTGATATGGAATGACGCTACAGAAATACTTCTTGACTAACTCCGGGTGCTGCTTAAGCCCACTGTCCATATCGAGGAATATGACTCCTTGCGACTCGAGGTCCTCTCTTATGCTGTGATAGACTGCTTCTGATTCGTATTGCGCCGTAACCCCAGAAAGCCACTTTTGTTCTGCTTCAGGTATCCCCAGGCGATCGAAAGTATTCCTAATGTCCTCAGGGACATCTCCCCAATCTTTCTCTGTTGCATCTGAGGAGCGTAGAAAGTAGCATACCTTGTCAAAATCTATTCCTTCTAGAGCCTCACGATCCCCAAAGCCGGGCATCGGACGATCAACGAAGTGGTGATATGCTTTCACGCGAATTTCAGTCATCCATTCAGGCTCATCCTTGATTTTGGAGATATTCCTCACAACATCCTCGCTCAAACCCGAATCAAACCGTATGGTCGAGTGTTCTGGGTCATGCCAACCCACTTTGTAATCGCCTACTGCCTCTCTGGCTTCTTCCATTGCCATAATCAATCATTCTCCGTTGCATTTGTTTCGAGCCACTCATATCCCTTATCTTCAAGTTTTAATGCCAACTCTGGACCGCCGCTCTTCACTATCTTACCTTTGATTAAAACATGAACATAATCAGGCTTGACGTGCTCTAGTATTCTGCTGTAATGGGTAATTATGAGTGCACCCGAATCGGAGCCTCGAATTGCGGCGTTTATGCCTCTTGAAACCACTCTTATGCCATCAATATCCAGTCCAGAGTCTGTTTCGTCGAGTATTGCAAGTTTGGGTTTGAGTAGCATCAATTGGAGAATTTCAAACCGCTTCTTCTCACCGCCACTGAAACCATCATTGACATATCTTGACAGGAAGGAACGTGGTATGCTTACTTCTTCCATTGCAGACTTCAAAGCGTTCCTAAATGGAGCTCCTTTGGCAGCTTCATCACCACGTATTGCAGCGACCGATTTCCTCAAGAAATGACCTACTTGGAGACCCGGCACTGATTGGGGGTATTGGAATGAAAGAAAAACACCCTTTCGAGCCCTTTCCCATGCTTCAAGCTCAAGGAGATCCGCCCCATTCAGCTCAATACTGCCCGATTCGACTTCGTAGTCTGGATGGCCCATTATGGTGCTGGCAGCTGTAGTCTTACCACTTCCATTTCTGCCCATGATGGCATGAATCTCCCCGGGTCTTATGTTAAGATCAATCCCGCGAAGTATTTGAGTTCCATCGATTCCTACATGAAGTCCTTGAATGGACAGAACCGGCGTTTTCAAAGACATTGAAGGACCTCTTATGGGAAGGCTTAGGTGGACTTACTTTTCAATCCATGCTAATTGCTCATTTGTGCGAATAACACAAATTGTCATTACCTCTGGGGCAGGCATGGCCGATACAAAGGAGGGAGATGACCTCGAAGACTTGTACAGGGTGCAAATCGCTCCATTGGTGGATCAGGAGGCCAAGAAGAGAGTCGAGATGTATTCCAACCCAGAAGAAAATCAAAGACTTCTCGCCCTAGATATTGTAGAAGTGTTGAGATCCTCATCTAAGGATACGATTCCTGCTTTGATGGCACGTTTAGGGCCGGTAAGAGCAGCTTTGGAGGGGCATGGAGGGGCCTTGGTGGTGCATGACTTTACTCTGGAGGAGCATGAAAAAGGTGAAACTACGTTGTCCCTGATCATAGACCTCGATGGAGCTTGCGTAGCGTGCGGAGCTGCCCCGGGGACCCTCAAAGGCATTCAAGACGACCTTCTTGCAGATCCAAGTATAAGTCGAGTACGCTTTCATAGTGGAATGCTGGAATGGTTCAGCGAAATACAGAGGGAATTTGTCCTCAAGCACGGAGAAGTCACATTCCTATGATCAGACTGACTTGTTATCCTCCCACAATTTCGCGTAGGGTCATCATGCTATTCTCCGAGAGTCCTAGGACAGTTGTCTCGCTTCCTTTGACGACATCGATAAGATTTGAAGCTCTACCATGAACATCGTAACCCCCTGCCTTGCCTGTCCAAGAACCGGAATTTATCAGATCTTCTAGGGTATCAGTGCCGATATCTTTGAAGCGTACTTCTGCAGACTCAGTGGAAATCAAGTTGCCCTCGTCGGATGGAAGCAGTATTCCAGTGCAGGTCCAGACCTTATGGCTCCTCCCTGACAATGTTGAGAGCATCTCTCTCGCATGATTCGAGTCTTTTGGCTTCCCCATCGGCGTCTTAAGGATAGGATTTTCGACCATAGTATCGGACACAATACCGACCCAATCTCCGTTATTCTTCCTTAACAGCGCTCTTGCTGACTCAATCTTTAACGCAACCACGTTTCTGACTGTACTGAAAACGTCTGATACGTCCAATACCTTTGATTCATCGACATCCAATGGTATTTTGGTGATATCATGGGGCCCCATCCAATCTTGGGCTCTAAGCCACGAGTATCTTCGAGATGATGCCGAGGCGAGAAAAATCTTCATCAGATATCCTCTACTCTACTGCCACATGCCGGGCACGATGTGCGACGGACTTTCTTCAAGAGATCGAACCGCGTTTTGCACGATTCGCATGTCACAGTTCTGAAGGGATCAGAGGGATCAACCGGAGCAGGAGGCGCCGGGACTTCGTGTACTGCAATCTCTCTCGGAGGGGTGAGTCTCACCGGTGAGACCTCTTCAACAGCATCCTCGTCTATTTCCAATGCATCCTCTGGATCTGCCTCTATGACAACTGAAGCCGACCTGCGGCGATCCGAGATATTTCTCAGACCCTGCCTCATGGTGCCTATGAGGAGGGACAACAGAATTACAAGCATGACCGTCGCAAGGCCTGCAAGTAGAATGTTGAATTCAGTATCATCCAGTCCAAGAGAGGTCTTGGCCCGTTCAAAGATATTAGAGGGCCCTTCATCGAGATTACTGTTGCTAACCACTTCAACCAAAGACCAACTCCCTGCCATGGTTCGTTGCATGAATGGGATGGAAAGCCCATCCGACCTGTCCGATATCCCGTATATCCAGCCGCTCGAAATCCTGTTCTCCAGGCCAATCCAACCTTCTTCAGGATCTATCATGCCGATACTAGCAACGGGGCCAAGGGGGCTAACCGAGTCATGGATGATGTAGAAAGCGCCCCCTCGTTCTGATATAGATGCTAAATTCGCCCCTCTTGCAACAACTGAGTAAGAGGCTCCGTTGATGGTCGAGTAACTCTCATCAACGATGACCACCCTCAAGACGGAGGAATCCCCCTCCCCCTCAATCCAACCAATGGCGAGCCTGTCTTCATCATTGACTTCTTCGACAGCCATTGTGGGTGAGGAACTTCCAACGGCGATGGCTCGTTTGTATGTCCAGGAGTCTTCTCCAAGTATCCCATGGGCGTACCAGAGCCCGAGTACGTCCTCTGAACTTGTGTCGTTCCTTGATGATGTGTACAAGAGGTGGAGAAGCTCTTCTCCAATCTCAACTTCAATCTCTACTTCGGGCTCTGACATGGTGTCGATATCCTCTATCACATTGACAACTAATTCCCACTCGCCAGCAGACTGTGGGTTTTTGCCATGCAGAGTAAATATAGATTCCAAGGGGTCAAACGCTCGACCTGATGTTAGATCTCTAAGACAACCAGCAATCACAACAAGATCATCTTTCTGATCTATGTCGACTCCGAAGTAATCTCCAAGATTCATGGGCAATGGTTCCATCAAGTCCTGCGGCACAGCGGATGTACACTGGTCATCAACTGTTGAGTAGGATATCGTCTCACTTAGTACGCCCGAGCCTGTTACAAGCCTCCTCGTCCAAACTACATGTGCAATGCTGCTCTCATCTACAGTTGCGGTTATTGAGCCACTCCAGAACCTCTCTAGCGGAGTAGTGCAGCGAACTATTGTACCGTCCTCCTCTATTTTGTGCATTACTATTTGAGTTCCTTCAGAGGTTAAGATCAAACCCGTTTTCCTGAATGCAAGAACCGCTAGAGGCTCCTCATCCTCCGACAATGATACAAGCTGACTAGAGACCCTAGAATCGTCGATGACTACAGCACCCTCGATTTCGTTAGAACTCCAATCCTCGTCAACTAACTCCGGCCCACTGACAGTTATGCGATATTCCATCGGTCCAGCTGCTGACGCAGATAGTGGGAATTCAATCATCGAAATCTGACCTGCAGGTATTGTGAATAGTGACCTTGATAGAATCGGTAACCAGCCTCCGGACTCTTTTGTGTGAAGGGTAGCTTCTATGCTCGAGGAGTCGAGGTTGCCATCGTTACGAAGCATTGTAACCAGCGTGAATTGATCTCCGGGATTGGGAATCGCTGGTGAGGTTGAAATCCCTCCTTCCACCAAGACAATGTCGACACCCTGCTTCAATGGTCTTACTTCGAAGTTTAGGCTGGCTAGATTGTCCGATTCGTCCAATTCCTCTATGGTATCTGAGGGATCCACGACAATGGCAAGGTCCTTTGTACCCGAGACTGAAGGATTCCAGTAGAGAGTGAAAGAAGCCTTTTCACTCACTGATATCTTCGGAATAGTTGTTTCATACCTACGTTGGCCATCTTCGAAAAGACTGACCACCACACCTGTAGCCCCCACATCACCGTCATTCCGCACTTCCCCCCTCACTTCGAGGAAAGAGCCCACTCGGGCTTCATCTAATGGGATTCCATAATCAGTAACAACCGAACCGTCCATGATGATCATATTTGGTCTAGGGGGCAGATTATCCACCTCCACAGATCTGCTATCGATCTCGCTAAACAGGCCATCCCCCGTCTCCAATCTAACTTGTAAGTCGTGTTCACCCTCCTCAAGATTCAATGTGTCTATTGATATCTGGAATTCTCCAGTGTATTCATCCCGATTCTTGTTGACTTCTGATAATGATGGGCCATCAACCCATTCGCCGTCGTCGATCTTCCACCTTACGATGCCGCCGTCAACCGTCGAGTAAGACCCGCTAATCTCCATCAATCCAGAGACGGTACTGCCGGGCTCTGGACTAGATACTCCAAGATCTATACTGCCAATTGAATGTGAGCTTGTATTCACTTTGCTAGTCCGCCCTGACTCATTGGTCGCTCTCGCACTCATTGAAATCCGGGAGTCAAAATATCCATTCACTTCGATAGTCGGTATTGATACAATATCTGACCACCGTCCCTCTTCGTCAACCGATACACTGGTCCAATTCGTGTCTTTTCTGATTAGCTCTATTTGTCCGCCGGGTTTCTCCTTCTTGTACGAATATGACGTTTTGATTTCAACGTCTTCAATGCTAGCAGTACCTATGTCACTCTTGTTTAGTATCCCGCTGAAAGAATAATTCCTATCTTGTACTACCCAATTGTTAGCAATTGGAGACTCGATATGAATCCACTCGGTTCCGCCCTCTATATCGGGAGGCTCCCATCCATCCTGCGTACATTCGCCACCAATGAGGCAATTGTATACTTGCTCACCATCGATTATCCCGTACCCATATTGGTTATTCCACCTGTCAGAGTTACTCGGATCGCTGGGACTCCCTCTCTGTTCAGAGGTGATTTTGATGATATTCTTCACATCCTCGGGGGTAAGCGTATCATCGTATGACAATATCAACGCAGCCATGCCGGCAACAGCGGGGCATGCCATACTAGTGCCGGATTTCTCCGTGTAGCCGTCATCTGCCAAGCTCTCATCACCTACAGGGAGTGGGTTAGGGGCTGCATATTCGGCGGAATTAATTCCGCTTCCTGGTGCTACAACGTCCGGCTTGTGCTCATCTTCACTGTCACCATCATCATCACTGACCCTGGGGCCGTAATTGGAGTAGGAAGCTATCTCGTCATCTGCTCTTTCTATTGAATCATCCTCATCGATCGCGCCTACTGTGATTGCCTTGTCTGCCGCTCCCACCGAAGTGACTCTGTTAGAACCGTCATTCCCTATCGCCGCAACTGCGACAATACCCGCCTCCACCGCCTGGTTGACTGCTCGAGCATCAGCATTCTGCCCATCATCACCTTGATCGTCTCCTCCGGGATTGCTAATGGAGCCGAATGACATTGACATCACATCGATCCCACGACTTGACTCATTGTTGCCCCAGTCAGTGTCTGCGTTGTTGGCAACCCAGTTGATTCCTTTCAGAGTGGCTGCCGAGTTAGTAGTGCCGATGTCATTGAGTACCTTGACGTCCACTAGGTAAGAACCAGGAGAGTATCCAATATGCTCACGTTCGCTGTCTCCTGTGCCGAGTGCTATCCCTGCGACGTGAGTTCCATGACCATCTCCGTCATCGGGGTCAAAATTCCCGTCTGAGCACTCTGTCTGTTGGCTTGATGTGGCATCGCAACCCGCAATCCATTTGGAGTCAGAAATATCCTCTGGCTCATTCGTGTTGTCTGTATTGGCATCGGAGAAATCATCCAATCCGAAGTGCTCATTGTCTACGCCAGTATCGAGAATGGCAATAACAACCCCGTCCCCCATGTACCCATTGCTCCAAAATGAATCTGGGTAAATGGGGCTGGACCGTACTTTGGATGAATATGTAGCAGTTGCAAGATACGGTTCCAGTACATTCTGCTGTTCAATCAAGATGACGCCTGGCAGAGAGAGGATATCGGGTAGCGAGGACACTGGAACTCTATCCAACACTATCGAATCGAGTATATCCATCTGAAAGAACCATGACCCGTCTTCAAGCCAACCGTGTTCAATCAGAACGCGCTTGAGAGATTCCGCGTCTGTCGCTCCCGGATGCCAAGCGTAATCGACAATTATGGCGACAGTTTTCCTGCCATCTTTGCCTGTTATCGCAGTGGGGGATATTGACTCAGACACGCCACGAATAATATCTTCCAGACGATCGTCCATTCCGTCGGAGTCACTATCCCTGCCATAAGACTCCCACCAACCGTATGCTTCGACTGCTAGGCCGGCATCATTTGGTGCATCTGAGCGTTTTATTTTGTCAGATCTGCACCACAAATCTTCGCAAGGCGTATCTGGGACATCTTCAAGATTAGATTCAGATATATCTACGATTGACGTAGCACCAGCCGAAGCATCCATCATGACAATGAGCACTGATAGAATCAGTGCCCGTCTGGCCCCATTCTGTTGCATACGCGTACCGTCACCTTCGCATATGCCGTATAATCTCAACTTCCCTATGCGCCCTAAATAGCCAATCATAGGGGTAAACTGTCATTTTGGAAGGCTTCCAAAATAGGAATAATTTCTGCATTGTGTGCAAACTGGTTGCTCGAGACTTCGATACAATGGGAGTTAGGCAGGCTCTCTGAAAGAAAAACAATTGCATCATCCGCATGTAGGGAGTCCGATTTAGCAGTTATCAGTGCAATCCTATCCTCAATTGAGGACATACTCCTTTCCATTTTGTAAGCGCCATTCGACAATGCGCTAAGTCGAAGCCTCTTCACATTCGATGCCAGCAAGGTCCTCCGATATCTTATCTTCTGACCCTCCTCTTTCAGTTTGAAGTCCAGATATACTATTGCGAGCCTAACTAGAGGAGGGTAGACGAAGCTTGGCATCATTATCAGGAGACGGCTCCAAAGGGGGAAGTCGAAACTTGTATTTGGGGCCAAGAGGGCCACGCTCCTGGGTTCGAAAGCACTTTCAGATAGTGCCTCGAGTATTATTGTAGCCCCCAGCGAGGAGGCAAACCAGTCACTGCCAGATGATATCTCTGGAAATTCTGCGATCACTGTCTTTAGATCCTCCACACTTCGACTAATTGATAGGTCAGATCTTTTTGGCCTGCCTGCTGAAACAGCACTTCCCTTTTCCCTTGTCTCAATATAAGTCAATCTTCTCTTAGGGGCCCATTCTTCGACTATATCCTGCCATCCTTCGTAGACGCTGTTCCACCCGGGGACCATTACGAGAGGGGTAGAATTCGATTCGTTTTCCGGTATCCATTGCATGACTCGTATGGACCACCCGTCATCCAATTCAACCATTTTTGACACTGCCTTTGTGCCGGCCACATCTGGTATACGGGACCATGGGTTGTCCATTTCATACCCCTCAAGAAGTAATCGTCAGCCTCATCACTCGAATTTGAGTGAAGGTCGCTGTCTTGATGCCATGTCATCCATCACATAAAGATCGAGCTCGCTCTTACCCATCCAGTTCGCAACCAAGACGTTGGGGAAGACTTCGATTAGATTGTTGAAGTTGGTCGCCGCGAAGTTGTACGCCTCGCGCCTGTCGCTGATGATGTTCTCCATATCGCTGTTCTCATTTTGAAGTTGGAGGAAATTCTCATTCGCCTTCAGGTCTGGGTACTGCTCTGCAACAGCGTAGATCTTGGGGAGCATCTGTCCAAGC
>MDTG01290053.1_pt1 | contig 11368 bp, 8 predicted proteins | sample 811421 | NCBI WGS metagenome assembly MDTG01 (sample SAMN05326645, study PRJNA326480) | marine metagenome | isolation source: seawater | place: Pacific Ocean: South East | collected 2011
AAAAATCGCTAGGTAAACCCCAAATGGAGCAAGGCTAAATAGGGATGACACTGCGTTTTACGCTAAAAACAGTCTTTAGTTTGTCATCCGGGTTAGCCGCTTGAGCATATTCGCAAGTTTATGCCTAGATAAATGACTTCTTAAATGACAGAACCCGGCTTATAAATTATCTGGCAAACCCAAATACCGTCTGTAAAATGTTCCATTTTTGTACTTTTGAGTCTTAAAACTATTGTATTGACTAAGCTGTCAAATCCCATATTATCCCAAATAATCCCAAATTGGAGGATTTATTGATTATTAAAAAAAGAGAAAGAAAATTATTTAGCTATGTTTTTATCGAGTTACGAAAACAAAATAGACAAAAAAGGGAGGGTGTCGGTGCCAGCACCATTTAGATCCTTTTTAACAACCCAAGGTTACAATGGTTTTGTGTCTTACCCCTCTTTTAGTAATCCAGCATTAGAATGTTGCACTCAAGAAAGAATTGAAAAATTATCAAACTCAATAGACACTCTAAATCCTTTTGAAGAAAAAAGAGATTATTTTGCTACTGCAGTTTTATCAGATAGCTCAAACTTGATTTTTGACACTGAAGGAAGAGTACAATTTCCAAAAAAACTTTTAAATTTTGCAAAAATTAAAAGTGATATTTTATTTGTGGGCTTAGGCAAAACCTTTCAAATTTGGAGCCCAAATAATTTCGAAAAATTTAAATCAATTGCAAGGAAAAAGGCCTTACAAAGTAGATCAACACTTAAATGGGATAACAATTAACAAAAGGGGGAGATATGAGTATTAATGTAGGCGGTGGAGAATTAAAAGAATTAAAACCAAGAATTTTAGTTATGGGAATTGGTGGAGCAGGCGGCAATGCAATTAATTCTATGATTGAGTCTGGAATGCAAGGTGTGGAATTTGTAGCTGTCAACACAGATGCTCAGGACCTTAGAGTTAATAAAGCTGATGCAAAGATTCAGATTGGAATGAATCTTACTAAAGGTTTAGGCGCAGGAGCTAAAAATGATATAGGTCAAGCCGCTGCCGATGAGTCTTTAAATGAAATTGTTAGTTATATTCAAGGCAGTAATATGATTTTTATAACAGCAGGAATGGGGGGTGGTACTGGAACTGGTGCTTCTCACGTGATTGCAAGAGCAGCAAAAGAATTAAATATACTGACCGTAGGTGTTACAACTTTACCTTTTTCTTATGAAGGTCCAAAGAGAATGAGAAGAGCAATTGAAGGGTTGGAAGAATTAAAAAAACATTTAGACACTGTTATTGTTGTTCCAAATCAAAATTTATTTAAAATAGCTAACGAGGCGACAACTTTTGAAGAGTCCTTCTCTTTGTCAAATGATGTTTTGAAACATGGCGTTCAAAGCGTGACTGACCTAATGGTTAGACCTGGAATGATTAACTTAGATTTTGCTGACGTAGAAACTGTTATGAGCGCAATGGGAAAAGCAATGATGGGCACAGGGGAAGCTGAAGGGGAAAATAGAGCAATGATTGCCACAGATATGGCATTGAATAATCCTCTGATAGATGAGTACTCGTTAAAAGGAGCAAAAGGTTTATTGGTTAATATAACTGGTGGAAAAGACATTACTCTTTTTGAGGTTGATCAGTCAGTAAACAAAATTAGAGCTGAAGTTGATCCTGAAGCGGAATTGATATTTGGTGCAATTAAAGATGATAATATGGATGGAAAAATTAGAGTATCAATTGTTGCTACATCTTTAGACGGTTATAAACCAGAGTCAAAAACTATATTAAATATGGTTAATAGAATACAGAATAGAAACCCTGGTTATTCAGAAAAAGTTTTCTCTAGCAACAATCATGATACAAACTTAGTTAATTCAATAGACGGTGCGACAGCTCTTAAATTAGATGAACGGATTGAAATAAAAGTGGCTGATGATAAAAATAACGAAGATATAATAAATCAAAAATTAGACCAAAACAATTTAAGTGCAAATGGGGTATCGATTGAAAATGCTTCTTATATAGAGGAAAATTTAAATATTAATAAAGATAAATTTGAGCCTGAAGTTGAATTTACACCAAAATTATTTTCAGAGGATGAGCAACAAGAGATGAAAAACAACGTCGAGGAAGATAATTTTTACAAAGCTAAAGATGAAAATCTTTTTGAAACAGGCACGTCAGATGAAGATGATTTTGAAATACCTGCTTTTTTAAGAAAGCAAAAATTTTAATGGGATATTTAATCATTAATGAGAACTACTCATACATTAATGGAGAAAAAACACTTTCCGGTAATGTTAGAGGAAGTTTTAAATATTTGCTCTCCACATAGAGGTGGAAATTATTTAGACTGTACTTTTGGAGGAGGCAGTTATACAAAAGGTATATTAAATTTTCCTGATACTAATGTAATAGCTTTAGATAGAGATAAATCAGTAATTGAAATTGCTAAAGATTTTAAAAAAAAATTTAAATCAAGATTCGAATTTTTTCATAGTAAATTCAGTGATATCAACAAAGTTACAAAAGGAAAGTTTGACGCTGTAATTTTTGATTTAGGAATATCTTCCATCCAACTAGATGATATGAAGAGGAGCTTCTCTTTTAAATCGACTTATAAGTTAGACATGTCAATGGGACTTTCTAAAATTAACGCGTATGATGTAATAAACTTTTCTAAAAGTGAAGATTTAAAAAAAATAATTAAAATATTTGGTGAAGAGAAAGAAGCCTCAAAAATTGTTAAAAATATTATTGGGAAAAGAGATAATAAAAAAATAGAGACTGCTGATGAATTAGCGAAAATAATAGAATATTCAAAAAAAAAAAATTTCAAGAAAAAAATAAATCCTAGCACGCAAACATTTCAAGCAATAAGGATATTTGTCAATAAAGAAATTTCAGAGCTTATCAACGGTTTGATTAACGCAACTAAGGTTCTAAAACCAGGAGGGAAGCTAATATTAGTGAGTTTTCATTCGTTAGAGGACAAAATTATAAAATTTTATTTTAAACATTATTCAATTAACAAATCTAAACAAAATAAATATTTACCAATACAAAAAGAAAAAGGAATTTATTTATTTGATTTTTATAGAAATAAAATACTTAAACCATCAGAAAATGAAATTAGTTTAAACCCAAGGTCTAGGTCGGCGAAATTAAGAGTAGCTGTTAGAAGTGAAAAAAATTTTGAAGAACCTTTTGATTTAAGAAAAAAATTTAAAATGATTACTGATATGGAGAAAAAAATTGACTAATTACAAATTTTTAATTTCAATTATTATTTTTTCTATAATGTTATTTATAACTTCCATAGTTAAGAATAAAACAAGAATTATTGAAAAAAATATAATTAAATACGAAAATAAAATCGCTGGCATTGAAAAAAATTTATATGAAAGTCAATTAGATTACTATTACCTTTCTTCACCAAAATTATTAGAAAAGAAATTGGATTTCCTTTCTGACGAGGAATACTTTCATATGGAATTCTCAAAAATATATTTACACTATAGTCACTTTTTTAAAAATAATAAAAATTTAACAAAAAAATAATAATGAAAAAAAAAAGAAATGACAAATTTTTAAATAAAAATCAACGAAGTTTTTATTTTGAAGATTATATTCACTCAAATCTAAATTTAAAAAAAAGTAAAAATGATTTTATTGTAGAAGATAGAATATATATTCTTTTTTTTTCCTTTTTAGCCTTAATAAGTATTTTTTCATTAAAAATAATATTAATCTCTATAAAAGTCCCAGATAATATTAAAACAATTAACAATAGTATTATCTTCTCACCGCTTAGAAAAGATATAACTGATAGAAACGGAATTTTATTATCAAGGAATATACAGGCCTATCATGCAGCAGTAAAACCTAGTTTAATAAAAGATAAAAAGAAATTCCTATTAAAGGTAAAAATTACTTTACCGGAAATCGATATTGAAAAGGTAAAAAAGGATATTCACAAAAAAAAATATTTTTATTTAAAAAGAAGATTGACTGAAGAACAACGAAAAAAACTTTGGTCTTTAGGTGAAAAAGGTTTGATATTTGAACCATTTCAAACAAGAGTTTATCCTCACTCGGAGCTTTATAGCCACATAATAGGCCAAATAGATTATGAAAATTACGGTATTTCGGGTGTTGAAAATTTTTTTGATAAACATTTAAGATCTACTAAAAATAACAATCCTTTAGTTTTATCTTTAGATACTAATATTCAATATATAGTTAATAATGAGTTAAGAAAGTCCATGGAAATCTTTAAAGCAAAAGGTGCAGCCTCTGTTTTATTAGATGCAAGTAATGGCGAAGTTTTATCACTAGTTTCGCTACCTGATTTTAATATAAATAAAAGAGTTAATATCAAAAATAATCTATATATGAATAAAATTACTAAAGGAGTTTTTGAATTAGGCTCAATATTTAAAACTTTTACGGTTGCTTTAGGTATAGATGAAAAAATCATTGACGTAGAAACTATTATCGAAGACATACCTAACAAAATGAAATGTTCTATTCATGAGATATCAGATATAAAGCAATTTCCAAAAAAGATGAGTGTTGAAGACATATTAATACAATCTTCAAATGTAGGAACTGTTAAAATTGCACAGAAAATAGGTGAAAAAAGATACAAAGAATTTTTAAAAAAATTAAATTTGCTAAAAACTTCTAAATTTGAATTAGATGAAGTAGGAACTCCTATACCCTTTAATTGGAACAAATGTAAATTAGAAACAATATCTTTTGGTCATGGTATAACAACGACTCCTTTACAAGCTACAGCAGCCTATGCATCGATTATTAATGGTGGATACAGCATTATTCCAACTTTACAAAAAAATAAACATACAGGAGAAGATCAGAAAAGAATAATTTCAGCAGAAACTAGTAAAAAGATTAGAGAAATTTTACGTAAAGTTGTTACACATGAAAAGGGAACTGCTAGGTTCGCTGATATTTTTGGATATAATGTGTCAGGAAAAACTGGTACTTCTCAATATTACCAAGACAAAAACAAAAATATAAATACCTTTATATCTTTTTTTTCAGCTGCTAATGAAAAATATGTTTTATTAGTAATGTTAGATGATCCACAAATTGCTACAGAACTAGTTTATAATTACAAAGGTTACAAAATTAAAGGGACAAGAAATGAAGCAGGATGGAACTCGGTCTATGTCGCTGGCAAAATAATAGAGAAAATTGGACCTATTTTAGCCATAAATTCTAATGAAATTAAATCTAGATATGTTGCTGAAAAATCTAATTAAAAATTGTCCAAAAAAATTTAGGCACACAAAAGTAAGTGGATTATCATCTGATACTAGGACTATCAAAAAAGGCAACTTATTTTTTGCTTTAAGAGGTTCTAAATTTGATGGTAATAAATATATTAAAGAGGCAATATATAAAGGAGCTTGTGCAGTCATATCTAATAAAAAAAAGAATAATTTTACTAAAATAATTTTTAAAAAAAATGTTCACAAATCTTTAGTTAATGCTTGCCAAAATTACTTTAAGGATAAACCAAAAAACATAATTGCTGTTACAGGCACAAACGGTAAAAGTTCAGTAGCAGATTTTTTTCATCAATTTTTAACTCTTAATAAAATTCCAGTCGCGTCAATAGGCACACTTGGCCTTAAAATTAAGAATTTCAAGAAATTAAATTTAACTAGCCCAGATATAATAACTCTTCACAGAACACTTAATAGAATAAAAAAATTAAAAATTAATGATGTTATAATTGAAGCCTCCAGCCACGGTCTAATTCAAAAAAGACTTGATGGACTAAAATTCAGAATTGGAATATTCACAAATTTTACCCAAGATCATTTAGATTACCATAAAACAATGAAAAAATATTTAGATGCAAAATTTATACTTTTTAAAAAATTAATGGAAAAAAATTCTTTCATTATAGCAAGCAAAAAACTTAATGTTATCAATAAATTAAAAAAAATAGCTTTAAACAAAAAAATAAAAATTAATTTTAGTGATAATTTTCTTTTTGATAAAGTTAAAAACCATAATAAATTAGTTGGAGATTTTCAAATGCAAAACCTTGAAATGTCTGCCTTAGCATGTACAATTTTAGGAATACCTAAAAAAAAAATTATCAATCAATTTAACAAAATAAAAAACCTTAAAGGAAGACTAGAGCAAGCAAAAGAACTTCCAAACCGCTCAAAAGTTTTTATCGATTATGCACACACCCCTGATGCTATTGAAACTGTTATAAAGGCATTAATTAAAAGATTTAAATCTAATGTAACTTTAGTATTTGGGTGTGGTGGAGAAAGAGACATTAACAAAAGGGAAATTATGGGTAAAATTGCAGATAGATACTGTAATAAAATTTATATTACAGACGACAACCCCAGAAACGAAAATCCAAAAAAAATTAGAAATCAAATTAAAAAATATATAAAAAAGTCAAAAAGATTAGAAATTGCCAACAGATCGACGGCAATTAAACATGCGATTAAAACTTCTTTGCCTAATGAAATAATTTTAATATCTGGTAAGGGTCACGAGACTTATCAAGACTATGGAAAAAAGATCTACAAAATTTCTGATTACAAAGTTTTAAATAAAATTAAATTTAATAATAAAAAGTTAAGTAAAAAAAAAATAGATCTTTTTTACAATAAACAAATTATAAAAAAACTTAATATAACAAATTTAAATAAAAATTTTTTAGGGGTATCAATTGACTCGAAGACAATAAAAAAAGATAATTTATTTATTCCGATAAAGGGTAAAAAGAAAGATGGTCACAAATATATTCACCAAGCATTAAAAAAGGGAGCAGCTTTTTCAGTCTCATCAAATAAAAAAATTAGATCAATTAAAGGAAAAATTTTACGAGTAAATAATACAAATAAATTTTTGAATTTATTGGCTAAAGAAAAAAGATTAAACACAAGAGCATCAATAATAGCAGTAACTGGCAGCTCAGGCAAAACTTCAGTTAAAGAAATTTTAGGAAAGTATCTTAAAACTTTTGGGAATACATATTACTCGCCAAGATCTTTTAATAACCATTACGGAGTACCAATTAGTATTTGTAATTTAGAAAATTCACATAAGTTTGGTATTTTTGAAATAGGTATGAGTAATTCTGGTGAAATAAATGAATTAGCAAAAATAGTTAAACCTCATGTTGGAATAATTACTAATATTGCCGAGGCGCACATAGAAAATTTTAAAAATTTGGACGGTATAGCACGCGCAAAGGGTGAAATAATAAATAATATCTCTAAAAACGGTTTTTTGATAATAGACAGAGATGGAAAATATTTTAATTATTTTCAAAAAATTGCTAAAAAAAAAGGTATATCGATAATTTCTTTTGGTTTTTCAAAAAAAGCGAACATACACATTATGAAAATTAAAAGTTTAAAAAAATATAAAAAAATTACAGTTAAAGTATACGATAAAAAATATGATTTATTAATAAATAAAGGTCATATTAAAAATATTTTAATACTGATTTCTGTTCTTAAGGCCTTAAGTTTAGATATTAACAAAATCCAAAAAGAAATTAAAAATATTAAGATTTTGGAAGGAAGAGGAAAGATTAATAGAATAAAATTTAAAAACATTTGGTTTAATTTAATTGATGAAAGCTATAATGCTAATCCTCTATCGATGAGAGAATCTATTAACAATTTTTCAAAAATAAAAATAAGCAAAACTAGCAAATATCTTTTATTAGGAGATATGTTAGAACTCGGGAAAAAAACGAATGAACTTCATAAAAGCTTAACACCCTATGTAAATAGTTCAGATATAAAGAAATTATTTATTCATGGAGATAAAATGATGAAAATGTATAAAAATATAAAAAAAAATAAACGAGGAAACATATTACAGCATAAATCTGACATAAAAGACACAATTTTACCAATTATACAAAATAATGATTACCTAATGATCAAAGGTTCAAATGCTACTGGTTTATATAAAATTTCAAATAATTTAATTAAAGGAAAATATAATGCTTTTTAACTTTTTGACGTCACTTATTGATCAATATTCCTTTTTAAATGTTTTCAAATATTTAACATTTAGAACTGGTTTATCTGTAGTAACTTCATTAGTAGTAGTATTTATCATCGGGGGTCCTTTAATAAAATATTTTTCTAAAATGGATATTACCGGTCCTATAAGGCAGGATGGTCCAATCGATCATATTATAAAAAAATCTGGTACACCTACAATGGGAGGAATAATTATAATAGCTGGTATTTTAACAAGTACCCTAATGTGGGCTGATCTTACCAATATTTATATTTGGTCTTTAATTTTTGTATCATTTAGTCTCGCTTTACTTGGTTTGACAGATGATCTATTAAAAATAAAATATAAAAATTCATCAGGACTTAATTCAAAATTAAAATTATTAGGTCAGTTTACCATAAGTTTGATCACTCTTTTAATAATATTAAATTTTTCTAAACATGAGTTTTTATATAATCTTTATTTTCCATTTTTTAAAAATTTAATTATTGATCTTGGAATATTTTTCATACCCTTTGGATTATTTGTAATAATTGGATCTTCTAACGCTGTTAATTTGACAGATGGATTAGATGGATTAGCCACAGTTCCTATTATATTAGTGGCTTTATCATTTACTTTAATTAGTTATGTAGTTGGTAACATAATTTTTTCAGATTATTTGCAAATTCAATATATTCCAGATGTTGGTGAGATTAGTATTTTTTGTGGAGCTATAGTCGGTTCCTGCTTAGGGTTTCTCTGGTATAATGCCCCACCAGCTAAAATTTTTATGGGTGATACCGGATCTTTATCACTGGGTGGATCCTTGGCAGCCGTTGCTATTATCGTTAAACATGAAATAGTCCTAGCTATTATTGGAGGTTTATTTGTATTAGAAACCATTTCAGTAATTATTCAGGTTATTTCATTTAAACTAACAGGTAAAAGAGTTTTTATGATGGCTCCTATACATCATCATTTTGAAAAAAAGGGTTGGGCCGAGTCAACTATCGTAATAAGATTTTGGATTATTGCAATAATATTGGCTCTAATAGGCTTGGCCACGTTAAAACTAAGATAAGATGCCTATATCCAATTTTAAAGCAAAGAGTTTTGCAATTTACGGATTAGGATTAACAGGTAAATCAGTTTTAAATTACTTACGAAAAAAAAAGGTAAACAAAATATTTACCCATGATGATAAATTCAAAGTTTCCAAAACCAAAAGAAAAACAAAATTCGCTAATTATTTAAACTTAGTAGATTATATCGTATTAAGCCCAGGAATAAATATTAATAAATCAAAATTTAAAAAAATATTAATAAAGAATAAAAAAAAAATAATAACTGATTTAGATTTATTTTTTTTAACAAACGAGATAAAAAAATCAATAATTGTTACTGGAAGCAATGGTAAATCAACAACATGTTCAATAATTTACCATGTTTTAAAAAAAAACAAATTTATTACTCAATTGGCAGGAAATATCGGTAAACCAATTTTAGATTATAAAGCTTCTAAAAATAAAATATTTGTTATAGAGGCTTCATCTTTTCAGCTCAAATATTCAAAATTTATTAAACCATACTGTGCTGTAATAATTAATATTTCGAAAGATCATTTGGATTATCATGGATCAATGGAACATTATATTAATTCAAAATTAAATATCTTTAACAATCAAAACAAAAATGACATAGCATTTCTAAATAATCAAAAATTAAAAAGATTATATAAAAAAAGAAGATTTAAAGGTAACTTAATTTATTTGAATAAAAAAATACTATTAAAACAAGAAATAAAAAATAATTATCTAAATTCAAAAATTAACCGAGAAAATTTAGATTTTGCTTTTAAAGTAACTCAACATTTTAATATTAAAAAAAAGAAGTTTTTAAATTCTTTGAAAAATTTTAAAGGTTTGGAACATAGACATGAGACTTTTTTAGAAACTAAAAAGTTCAAGTTTATAAATGATTCTAAAGCAACATCATTTGAAGCATCTAAAAATTCATTACTTTCAAATAAAAATATTATTTGGATTCTTGGCGGATTACCAAAGGAGGGAGATCAAATTAAGATAAATAGTGTAAAAAAAAATATTTTAAAAGCTTATATTATTTCTAAATATCCAAATTTTTTCAAAAGTTATCTCAAAGGTAAAATTAAATATGAAATAAAAAAAGATTTAACTGATACGCTAAATAAAATTTATATTGATAAAAACAAATTTGAGGAAAAGGTAACTATATTATTTAGTCCTGCTAGTGCATCTTATGACAAATATAAAAATTTTATTGAGAGAGGAAAAGATTTTAAAAAAATTGTAAAACACAATGTTAAAAAATTTTATTAATAATGAAAAACTAAATGACTATTGGAGAAACATAGATAAAAAAATTTTGTTTTGTTTTTTAATATTGTTTTTTTTGGGAATATTTTTTTCTTTTTCCTCCACTTCATTTCTTGCAGGTGAACGATTAAATAAAGATTTTTATTTCTTTTTTTCCAAACATCTTATTTTTTCATTATTAGCGATATCTTTAATGATAATCATTTCTTACATAGATATTTTAATCTTAAAAAAAAGTATATTTCCTCTTTTTTTGTTTTCATTAGTCCTTTTATTATTAGTACCTATAATTGGTGTAGAAGTTAAAGGAGCTAAAAGATGGATAGATTTTATTTTTTTTAGACTACAACCTATAGAAATAATTAAACCTTTTTTTGTATTAGCTATAGCAACTATAATTTGTAAATTTAAAAATAAAAACCTTAATCACTCTTATTTAATAAGTTTATGCGTACTTTTTTTTATTATTTTACTATTATTGAATCAGCCTGATGTAGGCCAATCAATTTTATTGACAACTACTTGGATTTCTACCGTATTCATTGCAGGAATTAAGATAACCTACATAATATTATTGATATTATTTTTATTTTTTTTATCGATCATATTATTTTTTTTGTTTCCAGATAAATTCACATATATTTTTTTAAGGTTAACCACATTTGTAGATCCCTCTAAAGGAGATAATTTTCAGACAGATAAAGCCTTAGCTGCAATTAAACAAGGAGGTTTAAAAGGTCAAGGAATGGGAGAGGGAATTTTGAAAGAAAGTGTTCCAGAAGCTCATACAGACTATATTATTGCAGTGATAACAGAAGAATTTGGTTCGTTTGTTTCTATAGGGGTAGTTATAATTTTTTTATATATATCATATAAAATAATAAAAATTTGCATAAATAATTCTGATGAATTGATTAAAATTTCACTATGTGGACTATCCTCGCTACTTATTTTTCAAACATTCATACACATAGGTGTTAATACTAGCTTATTAC
>MDTG01417831.1_pt1 | contig 11368 bp, 12 predicted proteins | sample 811421 | NCBI WGS metagenome assembly MDTG01 (sample SAMN05326645, study PRJNA326480) | marine metagenome | isolation source: seawater | place: Pacific Ocean: South East | collected 2011
TTAAATGAATTTAAAATCGTAGAGCAAAAATTGGAAAAAGAAAAAATACAATCAAATACAAATTCATTTTATTACACATAGTAATAAATTTTTTTTTATAGCTTCGATTTATTCCAAATTAGCGATAGAAAACCAAATCATGTCAAGTGCCCACTAACTACAAAGTAAACTGATAGATGTGTTGCATCTACAATATTTTAATCTCTATTTTATAGATAAATCGATCATTTTAGATTATAATTATTCTATGGTACTTTAAGTTAAGACCGCCATGACAGAAGGATCATATAAGACAAAGAAGGAAAGTAATAAAATTGCTTTAATCACAGGTATCACTGGTCAAGATGGCAGCTATCTTACAGAGTTTTTAATAAAAAAAGGTTATGTAGTTCATGGAATAAAAAGAAGATCTAGTAGTTTTAATACAGGTAGAATAGATCATATTTTTCAAGATCCACATGAAACGAATCCGAAGTTGATACTACATTATGGTGATCTCACTGACAGTACGAATATAATTAGAATTTTACATGAAGTGCAGCCTGATGAAATATATAATTTAGGGGCACAAAGTCATGTAGCTGTTAGTTTCGAATCTCCAGAATATACAGCCAATTGCGATGGTTTAGGAACTTTAAGAATATTAGAAGCTGTAAGATTATTAGGCCTAGTTAACAAAACAAAAGTTTATCAGGCGAGTACTAGTGAATTATTTGGAAAAGTAAAAACAATACCTCAAAACGAAGAGACACCCTTTTATCCTAGAAGTCCCTATGCAGCAGCAAAGTTATATGCATATTGGGTAACAGTAAACTATAGAGAAGCGTATGGACTGTTTGCCTGCAATGGAATACTTTTTAATCACGAATCACCAAGGAGAGGAGAAACATTTGTTACTCGAAAAATCACCAGAGGTTTGGCTAGGATAAATGCTGGACTAGAAGATTGTTTATATGTAGGGAATTTAAATGCTGAAAGAGATTGGGGACACGCAAGAGACTATGTGGAAGCAAAATGGAAAATATTACAGCAAGATGTTCCTGAAGATTTTGTAATTTCAACTGGTCAAAAAGTATCAGTAAAAAAATTTATTGAATTAACTTGTGAAGAAATTGGATGGAATGATTTTATTTGGGAAGGTGAAGGGCTCGAAGAAAGAGGAATTCGAAAAAGTAATGGGAAAACAATTATCAAAATTGATCCAAGATATTTCCGACCAACAGAAGTCGAAACTCTTTTAGGAGATTCCTCAAAAGCCCATAAAAAACTTAATTGGCATCCAAAAACAACACTAAACGAACTAGTTTCGGAAATGGTTGAATTTGATATGAAAGAAGCCGAAAAAGAAAAAAACCTATCGACAAAGGTATAGTTAAAGAATTAATTAGAGCGCTAAAAATAAATGAAAGTATGGATTACTGGTGGTTCAGGGATGGTCGGTAAAAATTTAGTAGAACACTCCAAATCAATAAATCATCAAATATTAATACCGACTAGGTGTGAACTAGATCTACGAAACAAGGAAGCGATAGTAAATTGGCTAAGTGCAGAAAGGCCAGATTGTGTCATACATGCTGCTGGCAAGGTTGGAGGCATTCATGCAAATATCGCTCATCCAACTGAATTCCTATCAGAAAACGTTGAGATGGGAGTCAATGTAATTACATCTTGCATAAAATCAGGAATAAATAAATTAATAAATCTTGGTAGTTCATGTATGTATCCCAAAGAAGCACAAAACCCACTAAAGGTTGAATCACTATTAACTAGTCCACTTGAAACAACCAATGAGGGTTACGCACTATCCAAAATAGTATGTCAAAAGTTATGTGAATATCATTCAAAACAAAATATTAATTCAGATTTTAAGACTTTAATCCCATGCAATATATATGGAAAATATGATAGTTTTAATGAAGAAGATTCTCATCTTATACCAGGTATTATAAAGAAAGTATATGAAGCTAAACTAAACGGAAATAATCAAATAAAAGTTTGGGGAAAAGGAACAGTAAGAAGAGAATTTATGTATGCAGAAGATCTTGCTGATGCAATTTGGTTCTGTCTGGAAAATATAGATAAACTACAGAGTTCAACAAATATAGGATTAGGTTATGATTTTACTGTTTTAGAGTACTACAAAATTGTGTCAGAGATTCTTGATTACAAAGGTACGTATAAAATGGAATTAAATAAGCCAGAAGGTATGAAGCAAAAAATCGTAGATATAGAAGTTATTACTAACATGGGTTGGAAACATAAAACTGATATAAGAAAAGGAATACAATTAACATATGATTATTTTTTATCACAAATAGACAATGAAAAGATATAAGTTTCCACTATCAACATCTACATGGGATGATGAAGAGTATAAGGCTATAGATAGAGTTATAAAGTCTGGAATATTTACAATGGGCAAAGAAGTAGAAAAGTTTGAGAAAATATTTTCAAATTATATAGGTTCGAAATATAGCTTAATGGTAAACTCTGGTTCATCAGCTAATCTTTTAATGATAGCTGCATTATTTTTTAAACAAAAAAATCCATTATGCAGAAATGATGAAATAATTGTACCAGCATTAGGGTGGAGTACTAGTTACTTTCCACTGCAACAGTATGGATTAAGAATAAAATTTGTAGATATAAATATTTACACTTTAAATTATGATTTGGAGAATCTATCAAAATCAATTACAGACAAAACTAAAATAATATTAGCTATAAATATCCTTGGAAATCCAAATAATTTTACAGAGATACAAAAACTTTGCAAAGAAAAAAATATAACGCTATTAGAAGATAATTGTGAGTCTTTAGGTGCAGAGTATAAAAATAAGAAAACAGGTACCTTTGGTCTTATAGGTTCATATAGTACATTCTTTTCACATCATATTTCAACGATGGAAGGAGGCATAGTTTGCACAGACAATGAAGAGCTTTATCAAATTATGCTATGCCTAAGAGCTCATGGATGGACAAGAAATTTACCTAAAGAAAATATATTGACTGGGAATAAAAGTAATGATGAATTTGAGGAATTCTTCAAATTTATTCTACCAGGATATAATTTAAGACCACTTGAAATGTCCGGTGCAATTGGACAAGAACAGATAATAAAATTACCAAAACTTATTAATATGAGAAGAAAGAATGCATTACTATTTCAAGAAGTGATGACTAATAACACACATATCCAAATTCAAGAAGAGATAGATAAAAGTAGTTGGTTTGGATTTAGCCTGACAATTAAAGATCCAACAAAAATAAGTAGAAAAGATCTACGTGAAAAACTAACAGAAAATGGCTTCGAAGTAAGACCCGTAGTTACAGGGAATTTCACAAAACAACCGGTAATGAAATTCCTAAATGCAGATACATATGGCAATCTAAAAAATGCGAACTATATAGATTCTCATTCATTATTCATAGGAAACAACCATTTTGATATGGAAGAAGCAATAACTAAACTTGGTGAAATAAGATTCTAAAAAATGATGGATTAAGAGAGAGCTATATTTTAAGGAAAATCATAAAAATTAAATTAATAACAAATTTAACATATAATTAATTAAATACTTCTCAAGATTTCTAAAAAATTACTCTAGATTTAGTAAAATGAAAATTATATTAGTAGGACCTGGACTTTTACCAATTCCACCACGAGGGTGGGGTGCTATTGAAATACTAATAGCAGATCAGTCGGAAATGCTAAAAAGACTTGGTTATAAAGTAAGTATAGTAAACGAATCTAATAAAAGAAAAGCTATAGATAAGATAAATTCTTTAAAAGGAGATATAGTTCATCTTCATTATGATGAGCACATAGATTGGGTTGAAGAAATACATTGTCCTAAAATATATATAACTTCTCACTTTGGTTACTTATCTAGCTATTCAAAGAGATCAATATTATTTAAGAATGAATTGATATTTTTACTAGTAAAAATAATATTTAAACTCACACCTCAAAGGATATGTAGATTAATTGGACTAAGTATAAAGCAAAGAAATTTAATTGAATATTTCTATATATTTGAAAAATTCTTAGCTACCAAAGCCAAAGTAATATGTTTATCTGAAGAGATAATAAATACATATAAAGAATTCAATTCTAAAGCAAGTTTAACATTATTTCATAATGGTGGAAGAGTGGATTTAATAAATTATAGCGAAAAGGCTAAACATGCTAATGAAGCTATATGTGTAGGTAAAATTGAAATTAGAAAAAAACAAGCTTACTTACAAAATATAAAAGAAATAAAATTTGTTGGTCCCATAGTAGATAAAAAATTCAACAAAAAAAATGAAAATTATTTGGGTATATGGACTCGAGAAAACTTATATTATAATCTAACTCAATATTCAACACTTGTTTTGATAAGTGATGGGGAAGCTCATCCTCTAGTTTGTTGTGAAGCATTAATTGCAGGTTTAGGTCTAGTTATATCTGAAGAAGCAAGCGCTAATATAGATAAATCTCTACCTTTTATAAATATAATAAAGCGAAATGATATATATAGAGAAGATTACATAAGTAATATCATAAAAAAGAATATAAAAGCATCCAAAAAATATAGGAATGAAATAAGACAATATGGATTATCTAAATTTAATATTGAAATATTAATGAAAGAATATCCACCCATACGAGATTCCTTAACAGAAGAAATTAATATTAATTAGAAGACTATATTATTGTTTTTTATATAATCGTTTTTATACAAATTAAAGACAATCAACACATCTATTTTTTTACTATTTTAGCACAGATCATTTTTTCCACTGAAAAATATATTTTTCTTTTAGTATCTGCCAAAACTTAAAAATGAAATTGAATTTCTCATAAAAAAAATAGAAACAATATTTTATTGGTGTACATTTTAGAAGCCAATATAATCTATAGAGAATACATCTTATCCAAGCTTCTCTAATAATTAAATGATAATTTCTGGAAGATTTAAATAGTTGAGATATATGAAATATCAATTTGTCAATTTCATTAAATTTTGGCAAACCTTTAAATTTAAAAGGAGGTCCATAAAGAATTGAGGCGAGTGAATTTGCTATTGGATCTTTTAATTTCCTCCCAGATGTCCAGCATAAATTCTGCGCACAAATGTTTATTAAGCATGAATTATACTGTAATTTATTTTGCTTAGAAAGACTATCTGGAAGTTGTCGATAATAAACTAAAGTATCAATTAGGTTAGAAACTTTTGAGTTTATCGAGATTCTAGACCAAAGATCATAATCTTCTACAAAGCTTCGATCACTCATAGTGCTATAAGAACCAACCTTATTTAGTATTGATTTTCGTATCATCACAGAAGTATGAACAAAACAATTTTTAAATGCAAGTTGGAACTTACAATCAATATCATCTTTAGGTGGATAAAAATATCTATTTACGAGTTTATCTATGTCGATAATTTGAGCTGCTGTTCCTAGAAGAGAGCAATCAGGGTTATTCTCCATATATGTAAATTGTAAATCAAATCTACTTGGGTGAGAAATATCATCTGCATCCTGTCGAGCTATTAAAGGAGCTCTAGATAAATTAATGCCCTTATTCAAAGTAGCTGACAAACCAATATTTTCATGAGAAAAATAACGTATACGTTCATCTTGGAATGATTGAATAATCTCCGCAGAAGCGTCTGTTGAACCGTCATTTAAAATTAATAATTCAAATTGGGTAAAAGTTTGCTTTAAAATGCTATTTATTGAACTGTAAATATATTTTTCTGAATTATAAACAGGAAGAATAACTGAAATCAATGGACTTGGCATAGTATAAATTTAAATATGGATTTTTGAATATAATTGATTATATTTTTCTGCCATAATTTTTGAACTAAATTTTGTTCTTTGAAGGCTTTGAGCATTAAGACCTAATGATACTCTAAGACTATCATTAGTAGCAAGACTTTTTAAATAAACTGAAGCTTCATAAAGGTCACCGAGTTTATAATAAAAACCAGAGATTGAGTGTTCTATAGTTTGAATATTACCTGCAACATTAGATGCTACTATTGGTAAACCAACAGACATTGCCTCTAAAATACTTAAAGGGTGACCTTCTCTAAATGAAGAAGAAAGGTAAATATCAGCGGCACAAAGAAATTGGTGTGTTTCCTCAAAAAAACCAGGAAAGATTACGTTATCAATTTTATATCTTTTAATCCATTCTTGTAATTCATTAAATAAAGATCCTTCTCCTAAAATCCAAAAAGACATCTCAGGACAAAGCCTCGCTATTCGTAGTGTTTCGAATATATTCTTTACTCTTTCTAAACTACAGAGTGTAACAACTGAAATTTGCTCTTGCCTGATATTAAGGAAAGACCTTATTGTTTTTCGGTTATTATCTAAACTGAATTCTTTTTTAAAATTACTTACACCATTTGGGATTATTAAACTAAGATTATTTGGTTGCGAAAAATAATTTTCTGCCATTCTCTTCTCAGATTTTGAAACATAAATATCATATAACTCAATATTGCCAAATAATTTTTCATACAAGATATAAAGGAATCTTGAGAAATAACTCGTACCACTTACATGGATACCATGGAAGGTATGTATAAGTGGTATTCCTGTAATTAAAGAGGAAATCCTTCCTAAAACTCCTGCACCCTTTCCATGTGAATGTATTATTGAGATTCTATTTTTTTTTAAAAAATCTACTAATCTCAATAGATCAAATAAATTAAATTTTCTTCTTTGTACAGGTATGAGTTTACTTAAAGATAGTAAATTTAATTTTTGAAGATACGATTTATCAAATGGTGTGGCTATGCTAATATCATAAATATTTTGTAGTTCTGTAGCCAGCAAAAAAAGTTGCTTAGGTCCTCCTCCAATTGTTGAAGAAGTTATCATCAAAACTTTTTTTTGTTTCTGAATCATTTTAAGCAGAAAATAAATTCAAAAATGAATGAAGTCTAAAGCATCAATAAAAATACTTGATAGAACTTTCTTTAATGAAAAATTTTTAAGAAGTGATTCGCTTTTACAATAAGAATAACTATAGACTTTCACTAGTCATTCAATCAAATTCTATATTTTTAACAAAGTTAAATGTTTATACAAACTTTTGAAATTAATTAAAGGATAAATAAAAAAAGAAGCTGTTTAGAATTGCCTATCTGATAAAACACCCAAAAAACTGACCAATAGATAACAAATATAGCCTGAATCTTGAGTATTTTAATTATATGATCCTTAAAAGCAGAACATATAAGCTGTTAGTGCGTTTTTTTAATGCACTACCAAAGAAAAGAAAAAAGGCTTTGTTTTCACTAGTTCCATTAGCAGTTTTAACTGGATTCGCTGACGCTATCGTAGTAACCCTTGTGGGACGAATCTTTACATTGATGACAGGCGAATCTAATACTCCATCCCTACCTTTTTCTGAGTTTATTACAAATGATCCTACTTGGAAAATTATTTATTTAATTATTATTTATGTAGGAATGAACTGGATAGCATCATTCCTAAAGCTATTCTTAAAGGCAAATCAGATAAGATTAAAAACCAATATATGGAGAGATTTATCTAATCTTGCGCAAAAAAATATACTTGCACAAAAATATGAATACTTCTTAGGTAACAAAAATACAGATTTATCTTCAACAATTTTAATCATTATTAATCGTTTATCAGATACAGTAATATTACGTACATTAGAGCTTACTAGTGGATTAGTAGTCATATTACTAATATTCATCGCAGTTCTTGCAATAGCCAAGTCAATAGCCCTATATGTCATTTTTAGTATTTTGATTTGTTATGTATTTATCTCATTTGTAGTAACTCCATTTATTCGATTATCAGCTAGACAAAAAATACGTTTAGAGAGAGATTCAAATAATATATTAAATGAATCTCTAAGGACAATAATTGATTTAAAGTTAACAAGCTCAGAAAAATATTTTGAAAATAAATATGAAAAGGTTGGTACAAGAGCAATTCCTTTCATATGGAAAGCTGAGCTATTACCTGAAACGCCTAGAGCTTTAATTGAACCCACAGGCATAACACTTATATTCTTAATTGGGTTAATACCAATAATAAATAGTGAGACAAAAACGATAAGTGATCTAATCCCCTTTCTCGCAACAATTGCGGTATCATGTTTAAAAATAACACCTCCTTTACAGGATGCCTTCCGAGCAATTACATCACTCCGATCTTGTATACCTGATTTAGAAGAAGTCCTAAACTTGTTAGAACTTCCAAGATCTAGATATCATCCTATAAAAAATAATAAAAATTATACTAAAGGTCTTATACCAAGAAATAGCATATCTCTCAATCATCTAAAATATAAATATCCAAAAGGTGAAAAATATATCTTAGATGATATCAACATTACTATACCTGTTGGATCAAAAATTGCTTTTGTTGGGAAAACTGGTAGTGGAAAAACAACTACAGTAAATCAACTTCTTTGCTTACTCAGACCAACAGCAGGTTCATTACAAATTGATGGTATTGATATCCTTGATTCTGAAGTAAACGCTTGGCAAGCGTGTTGCTCATATGTACCTCAATCGTTCAATTTATTAAATAGCAATGTTTTAGAAAATGTTGCTTACGGTATGGAATTAGAGACTATAAATATAGATAAAGTTTGGGATTCACTTCAAGCTGCACAAATTGCCGATCTAGTAGGAGAAATGCCTTTTGGCTTATATACGACAATTGGAGAGAATGGAATTAGACTATCTGGTGGACAGCGTCAAAGGATAGCTCTTGCAAGAGCATTTTTCAGAGAATCAAGTTTATTAGTACTAGATGAGGCTACAAGTGCTTTAGACAATAAAACAGAATCAGAAGTAATGAATGCAATTGAATTAATTGGAAGAAGAAGTAGCATAGTTATCATTGCTCATAGATTATCTACGGTTAAACGTGCAGACATTATTTATGAATTCGAAAATGGGAAGATAAAAGCTTCTGGTAATTATGAACAACTTATCAAGACATCAAATTCTTTCAAAGAAATGACAAAAGTAGAAGAGAATCAAGATAACACTATTGAATATTTTGATATATGAATATAGCTAAAGATAAACAGATATAAAAACAATGTACTTTAGGAGTTATAATGAGGAAGCACTAATTTATAAAAATTGAATAGAAGAATGATATCCAATAAAGATTTTATAATTATTGACCGTAAAGATATAGGCTTTAATAGATTATATTATAATTCATGTAACCAAGCTTACCTGATGAGCTAACTTATAAATTCTAGGAATTAATTATGGAAAAAGCAAAATTAGCAATATTATATATATCATTAGGAAATTATTATGTTTTTTGGAAAAAATTTTATAAGAGTTGTGAAAGAAATTTTTGCAGAGACATAGAAAAAGAATATTTTATATTCTCTGATAATCCAAATAAAATTAAAACTTTAGGCAAAAGAATTAATATTTACAGGCAAGATAATCTAGGATGGCCCTGTACAACATTAATGAGATACCATATGTTTTCAAGATTACAAGATAAGTTAAAGGAATACGATTATATTTGTTATTTCAATGCAAATACTCTTTTTATAGAAACTATTAATACTGAAGATTTCTTCGGAAATAATAGACATAAGCTAATAGGTGGATTACATCCAGGTTATAAAAATCAATCCCAAGAAAAGTATCCTTTTGAGCAAAGGGAATCATCTAAAGCATTCACAAAAAAAAGTAAATTCTATTTCCAAGGATGCATTAATGGAGGTAGGTCAAAAGAGTTTTTAAGTGCCATTGATGAAATGAAAAAAAACATTACAGAAGATATAAATAATGGAATTGTTGCGATTTGGCATGATGAAAGCCATTGGAATTTTTATCTAAATAAGAAAATCAAAGAAAGTCCCAAATCAGTTAAAATACTTAATTGCAATTATTTATGGCCAGAGGAGTATGAAGAAATTCATGACTTAAAAATAATGATGAGAGATAAAAAATTATTCGGCGGGCACGCCAAGCTAAGAGGAATAGAAACCAACCGAAAAAATATCATTTCTAGAGGATACAAAAAACTTATATTAAATTTATCAAATTTTATTTAAGTTATTCCATAAATTTTATACTTAAAACTTATGGAATAAGAATAATATTTTGAATCTTACAATATATATTTAAGACATTTTTGCAAATAAATCCTTATGATAGTCAACTACATTCTGGCAACTTATCACGGGAGTAATTTCCATATCTATACCGAACTGAGCTCTCCAAGGAGAAAAATGAAGGAAAAGTTCTTTATCGCTTTTTGCCTTACAAAGGATTACTACTCGACCCTCACCTGGAGCATGAACCCGAAAAAGCATTTCAAACCCATCAAATTTATCTTGCTTTGACATCTCCCCATTTTCCCAAAAATCTACAAATTGCTTGTATGCAGCAACTTGCCTTTCAATATCAGGGAATTGACAATCAACCAAATAGAGTTGCATTAGTAGAGTTAAAAACCAATACTAGCTAAAAGTAGATGATATGAAAATAAATATTAAAACTACTAATTAAATTCTAATAATACTAAAGTTAAAAGTAAAGATGTTACTAACTAAAAATTCAGACAACCAAAAAAATACTAAAATCAACCTTGCTTTTGAGTTTGCTATAAAATATTTAATTGCATTTAGAACAATGCTTTGTTTTAGAAAGGGAGAAAGCAAAGTAAACTTTTCAAAAATTCTAATTATTTTTAAGAGGCTCTAAAATTAGTATACGTTTGATTTTGATAAGTAAGGACTGAATTTAATTTTCATCAAATCTTGCAACGTAGAAATACAATAATTTTTAATAAGAAATTGGATTCATGAAAAATAAACTGATATTATATTTTTTAAATAGGTATTTCCATGCAGTTATCTATTATCGCTTTAGCTTCATCTGAATGGGGTGTTGCTAGATTTACGACTGATTCTTTTGCACTAATCTCATTAACAATACTATTTAGCCTGCCCATTGTTCTACTCAAGGATAAAGTAGGATTTAAAACGATTTGGTCTAGTGAAAATGCACTATCAAATAGATAAGTAGATTATGATGCAAAATAATGCATTATTTATTTTTGATTAACCATATAATAGTTTTAATTTTAAAATCAATAAATTCTTAAAAGGAGTTGAAAAATCCTTTTGAGAATAAAAATAAACACATAAGAAGTAAAGGTCCCACACCAAACACAAAAAGAACAATTTTTGCAGTTCTAGGATTTGTTTTTTCCTCTCCATTTGGATTAATGATCTTAGAAGTTACTCTGCTTTTAGATTTTTTCCTAGGCATACTTAAAATGAATTTCCAACTTATACTAGAAATTATAATTTATTTGAGAATAAATTTTAGATAAA
>MDTG01045148.1_pt1 | contig 11367 bp, 9 predicted proteins | sample 811421 | NCBI WGS metagenome assembly MDTG01 (sample SAMN05326645, study PRJNA326480) | marine metagenome | isolation source: seawater | place: Pacific Ocean: South East | collected 2011
CCGCGGAGCCGTCCTGGTCCGACACGGCACCCCACCGCGGAACGGAACGCCCCCGCGGATCGTGACGATCGCGGGGGCGCAGTGTGGTGGACGAATTTCGTACAGGGCCCGATCCGAACATGTCCGGGTGGACGCGAGCACGTCGGTCAGGAATCGATCCGCCGATGAAGCATGCCGACGACGCGCTTCACCGTCGAACGCACTTCGTCGGGATTCATGCGCAGGACCGCGGCGGTCTCTCCGACGCTGAGGTTCTCTCCGAAACGAAGCGCGAGCACCGCATGGTCCTGTGGCTCGAGCGCCGCGGCCATCCGCGCTGCGCTTCGTCGCACTCCGTCGTTCTGACTTGTCTTCTTGCTCGGCATGACGACACTCCCTACGACGCTGGGACCTGAAACGTTCCGGAAATAATCCGGAAACGCCATGATCGGATCCTCCGTGATCCGATCATCCCGCTCCCGGTCGAATTCGCCCGCTTCCATGCGGACGAAGTCATGGGCTCCACGGCGTTCGGCGACCTTCCCTGGTTCGCCGACCCGCGATCGCCCGTCACCGGGGCGTTCCTCGCGATCGCTGCGTCCTTGATCGCGACTACGAGGAACATCGACACAAGTCCCCCCGGGCCACGATCTTTCGCTTCGCGACGTCCAGGGGGGACAACTCCCACCCGCCGAAGGGCCTGCGGGCCCCTTCCGGGGCGAAAGCGGCTCAACCAGCGATGCTGCCCATCTTGAACACCGGCAGCAGAAGCGCGATCGCCACGACCCCGATCACGCCACCGAGAACGACGATCGCGAGGGGCTCGAGCGTGACGGAGACCCGTTTCACCGCGACCTCGAGATCCTCGTCCGCGGCATCCGCGACCCGTCCGAGCACCTCGGGCAGCCTTCCGGATCGCTCGCCGGCGGCGATCATGGCCCGTCCGCTGCCGGGAACGAGTTCATCGACGTCGAAACCGTCCGCGATGCCCTCGCCGTTTCGAGCACGTTCCTCGATGCCGTCCCAGAAGCGTCGCCAACGTCCCCACGGACTCAGGCCGCGACAGATGCTGATCGCATCGAGCAAGGGCACGCCGGCCTTGAGCAGGACCGCGAGGGTCCGCATCGCGCGTGCGAGGTCCGCGGGCCGGATCACCGCGCGAAGCAGCGGCGCATCGAAGCGGATCCGCTCGAGAAGACTTCGGACCGGCCGCGCCTGCCGCGCGAGGGCGCCGAAGACCGTCGTCAGGACGATCGCGGGGATCCAGATCCGCCATCCCGTGGTGACGAAGCGACCGGCCGTGAGGACCCATTCGGTGAGCGGCGGAAGTTCCGCGGATCGCTGCGCGTAGATCGCCTCGAATCGGGGCATGACGAACGCGACGAGCAGGATCGTGATCGCCGAACCCACCACCGCGAGGATCGCGGGGTACGCGAGCGCCGATCGGACCTGGCGTCGGATGCGCTGTTCCCGCTGGAGCCAGTCCGCGAGACGTTCGAACATCCCCGGCAGGTCACCCACCGCCTCGGCGGCACGGACCAGGCCCACCGCGACCGGGGGGAAGGTCTGCGGAGATCGACCGAACGCGTCGCTCAGGTTCCCACCGCTCTCCACCTCGTCCCGCACCATCACCAGATCGTCGGCCAGCCGTCGATCCGAGGTCTGACCTCGAACGACGTCGATCGCCTCGACCACGGGAACGCCGGAATCGAGCATGACGGACAGCTGTCGCACGAAGGATGCGACGGCGGCGCTCGACGCGCGTCGGCGCGGGAGGATCCCTCCACCTTCGGAACGGACGGAATCGCCGAGGGTGCGATCGATCGCGAGCACCACGCGTCCTTCCGATCGGAGACGCGCGGCGACCTCCGACGCGTCGGACGCGGTCTGCGTCCCGCGGAGCAGTCGACCCGCGGCGTCTCGGGCCTGCCAGGACCAGGTGGCGGTCTCGCTCATGGCTTCAGGCGGCGGTGGCCGCCAGCACCTCCTCGACGGTGGTCAGTCCCTCGGCGACCTTCCGCAGGCCGTCGATCCGCATCGACTCGAAGCCGGTGCCGTGGGCGATCTCGACCAGCTCCCGGTGCGAGACCGACGTGGAGATCGCATCGCAGATCGTCTGGTCCGGGCGAAGCAGCTCGAACACGCCGGCCCGGCCGCTGAAGCCCGTGCCCCGACATCGCTGGCATCCCTCGCCGGCGTGGAATCCCTCCACCACCGCGACCTCCTCGACCATCCGGCGGACGCCTGCCTCGACATCGATCTCACGTCGGCATTGCGGACAGATCCGACGGATGAGTCGCTGGGCGAGCACCCCTCTCAGCACGGTCGCCACCAGGAACGGTTCGACCCCGAGATTGACGAGTCGCACCGGAGCGCCGCACGCATCGTTGGTGTGCAGCGATGAGAGCACCAGATGTCCGGTCAGCGCGGCCTGCGCCGCGATGGCGGCGGTCTCCTCGTCGCGGATCTCGCCGACCATCACCACGTCGGGATCCTGCCGCAGCATCGATCGCAGCGCGGACGGGAACGTGAAACCGGTCCGCTCGTTCACCTGGAACTGGTTGACGCCCGGAATGACCGCTTCGACCGGATCCTCGATCGTCGAGAGGTTCAGCGTGTCGGCGTCCATCGAACCGAGGGCGGAGTAGAGCGTGGTGCTCTTGCCGCTTCCGGTGGGACCCGTCACCAGCACCACGCCGTTGGGGGCCGCCAGCAGTTCCGACCAGGCGTCTCGGATCGACGCCGGCATCCCGAGACGCTCCGGCGCGACGATCGCGTTTCGACTGTCGATGATCCGGATCACGACCTTCTCGCCCTGTCGGCCGGACATCGTCGAGACCCGGAGATCGACCCGACGTCCGTCGAGGAGGACGTGGATGTCCCCGTCCTGCGGGAGTCGGCGCTCCGCGATGTCGAGTTCCGCCATGATCTTGATGCGACTCGTGATCGCGGGTCCCATGCGATGGGGCGGGCGGATCTTCTCGTGAAGACGGCCGTCGATCCTGAACCGGATCCGCAGGTCGCGGTCACCGGGTTCGACGTGGATGTCGCTCGCCCCCTCCTCGACCGCGTCGTGGATCAGCCAGTTCACGAGGCGGACCACCGGCCCGTGCCCCGCGATCTCGGCGAGGTCGGTGATTTCGGACACCTGCCGTTCGAGCACCGTGAGGTCCGCGTTCTCGACCCCGTCGTGGATGTCGTCGATCACGAACACGTTGGCGGCCGGGAGCCAGTTCTCGATCGCGAGTTCGAGCTCGCACGCCGATGCGGCGGCGACCTGCACGCGGTGACCGGTCCGACGGGCGATCTCCTCGAAGAGGTACACGTTGGAGGGTTCCGCCGCGGCGATCGTCAGCGTGCCGCGAACCAGGAAGAGCGGAAGGACCCGGTGCTGGCGGGCGAAGTCCCTCGGGAGCAGCTCGACGACCGCGGGATCCGCGATCCTCGCCGGATCCCGGACGAAGGGAAGTCCGCATCCGGCGGCGAGTCCTTCCGCGATCGTCGCTTCGTCGGCGAAGCCGAGCGACACCAGCACCTCGCCGAGAAGCCGGTGATCGCCGCTCTCGCGCTGGCTGGCGAGGGCCGTCTCCAACTGGGTCCGGGTGATCGCTCCGGAATCGATCAAAGTCTCGCCGAGGGGCGCGACCCCGAGCGTCGAGGTCGACCGGCCGCGTTTCGCGACGGAGATGTCGGGGCGCAGCGTCATCGCAGCACCCTCGTCGCGGCGGCGACGCCGTCGTGGACCTCGAGGCGTTCACCCACCCGGGTGATGTCGAAGATCGTCCTCAAGGAGGTCTCCGGTCCCGCGATGAGGCAACGCCCGCGACGTTCGATCGCCGCATCGGCGAGATCCAACATCGCCTCCAGGCCCGCGGAGTCGACCGTGGAGGTGGCCGAGACGTCCAGGATGAAGTCGCGCGATCCGTCTCCGGCCCGCTCTCGACAGGCGCGGAGCAGCGCGTCGGGCGAGTCGCCGACGAGTTCGCCCTCGATCTCCACCACGCAGATGCGGCCGTGTTCCTCGAAGCGGAGCTTCATGCCGCCCTCCGATCATCGGTGGATGCCTCGTCGGCGTCACGGGCGAGGAGTCGGTCGTATTCCGTCAGGTCCATGCCGATGAAGACCGGCACGATGGACGGGTCGAACTGCGAACCCTGGCAGCGGTGCATCTCCGCGAAGACCTCGTCGCGAGGCATCGCCCGGCGGTAGGTCCGACTCGAGCTCATCGCGTCGAAGCTGTCGCAGATCGCCACGATTCGCGCAAGGAGCGGAATCTCGTCGCCCTCGAGTCCCGCCGGATAGCCGGTTCCATCCCAGGCCTCGTGATGGCAGAGGACGCCGGGCAGGAGATCGCGGATCTGGGGGATGTCGCGAAGGATGCGGAATCCGATCTGCGGGTGCTGCCGGATCGCGGCGAACTCCGCCTCGTCGAGTCGTCCCGACTTGCAGAGCACGGCCTCGGGAACTCCGATCTTGCCGATGTCGTGGACGAGACCGGAGAGATGCGCGGTTCGCACGAACTCCTCCGGAAGCCCGATCGCGGCCGCGAGATCCCGACTGAGGACCGCGACCCGCTGCGAGTGCCCCCTGGTGTAGGGATCCTTCGCGTCGATCGCGGCCACCATCGCCTGGAGGGTCCCGAGGAACATCTCGTCGAGATCCGAATAGAGCGTGGCGTTTCGAAGGAAGACGCCCAGGTGACCGGCCGCCGAGGCGAGCAGGGTCAGTTCGATGCTCGAGATCGGTTCACCCTCCCTTCCGCCCGCGACGAGCGTGCCGAGGCTGCGGTCGCCTCCTCGAACCGCGGCGAGGCCGATCTCGCCGTGGCCGGCGTCCATGACCGCCGTGGCGGTGCTCGTCTCGGCAACTTCGGTGATCCGGCGGACCTCGGCCCGGGTCGGCGCACCGTCGCCGTGCACGACGAAGTCGTCGACGCGGCACGGACCGGGATCGTCGAGCAGCACCGCGATCCAGCGATAACCGGCCGTCGCCGCGATCTCGCGGCACGCCGAGGCGAGGAATTCGGCGGGATCGCCTCCGACCACGAGCCCGTCGATCAGCGAGTTGAGAAGATGCAGTTCCTCGTAGCTCTCGGAAAGACGGCGGTCGACCGACTGGGCAGCCTCCCGATCCTCGGAGCGCCGATGCGCCGCCTCGTGGAGTCGTCGGACCAGGTCCGAGATCGCGGGGACCGCGGTACGACCCGGCATCTCGTCCCGCGCCGCGAACTGGCGGAGGACCTGCTCGTCCATCCGCGAGGCGTTGCACACCATCGAGAAGGAACCCTCGGACACGAGTTCGTCGGTCGGGATCAGGGCCACTCCGCAGGCACGACCGCGTCGACGCGCCGAGACGCAGCCGATCGCGAACACGCCGGGCATGACCTCCACGGTTCCACCGTCGCCCTCGACGAGATCGGAGAGCCGGGCTTCGATGGCCGACCGCACCACGGGGGCGTGCGACAGGAGGGCCTGCCGCCAGCGACCGACGGGATCCTCGATGGTCGGCCACGAGGGACGACCGTCCCGGACCGGGATCCACGTGCCGCCCACCCCCGCGAGATCCGCGGTGATCGAGAGATCGACGGAGCTGTCACGCGTCCTCGTTGCATTCATGCCGCTCGCCCCCGATCCGGTTCCGCGGCGTCGATCGTCTCCCGGATCCGGTCGAGGAGTCCGCGAGGCGAGAACGGCTTCGCGATCAACTCCACGATGCGACTCGCCACGATCTCCTCCGCGTCCAGCCGGAAACCCCGGGCGGTCAGCATGATCACGGGAATGTGCCTCGTGGACGGATCGTCGGCGATCCTGCCCGCGAGTTCGAGGCCGGTCATCAGCGGCATCTGGTGATCCGTCAGGACGAGATCGATGTCGCCGGTGAGCACCTTGGACCAGGCGTCCGCGCCGTCGATCGCCTCGACCACCTCGTAGCCCGCGCTCTCGAGCTTGAAGGAGACCACGCGGACGATGTACTCCTCGTCGTCCGCGACCAGGATCCTACGCGGACGGTTTTCATGGTCCTTGGTCATTCAGGCCGCCATCGAAGCAGGATGGGAAGCGGGCACGCTGAACCAGAACCGCGCGCCTTCACCTAGTCTTGAATCGACGCCGATCCGGCCCTGATGAACCTGCTCGACGATGTTTCGGCAAAGATTGAGGCCGAGACCGGTTCCCCGGGCGTTCCGCTCGTACCGTCTGACCCGATAAAACTTCTCGAAGACCCGATCGAGGTCCTCGGGCGGGATTCCGAGCCCGGTGTCCGTCACCGTGACCACCACGGACCGGGTGAGATCCTCCGCGTCGACGGCCACCGTCACCCGTTCCCCCTCCGGGACGTACTTGAGCCCGTTGCCCACCAGGTTCCCGATCACCGCGGCGAGCATCTCGCGGTCTCCCTCCACGACCAGTCCCGGCTGCACGTGGATCCGGAGATCCACCGACCTGCGGTCCGCGGCGGCACGGAGACCCTCGACCACCTCGGTCGCGACCTCGGCGAGATCGACCTGCCCCATGCGGGGTCGGGCGACGCCCGCCTCGATGCCGCTGATGTCGAGCATGTCGTTGACGAGTTTCGCGAGTCGATCGGTCTCCTCGATGGCGATCTCGAGGAACTCGTCTCGCTGGGCCCCGTCCTGCAGATCACCGTCGGAGAGCATCTCGAGCGAGGCGTGGATCGAGCTCAGGGGCGTCCGCAGCTCGTGACTCGCCTTCGCCACGAATTCGCTCTTGAGGCGCGACGCCTCGCGCTCGCGGGTCGCGTCGTGGAGCACCAGCAGCGTGCGACCGTGATCGTCGAGCGTCCGGATCACCGCCTCGAACGCCCGGATCACGCCATCCTCGTCGCCTTCGACGGGATCGATCTCGAATTCCGCGCTTCGCACCGCCTCGGAGCCGTTCGCGACGACCGCGGACGCATGTTCGAGCAGGTCCTGCACCGCGACGCGGTCGGGGACCAGGTCCCCGAGCGGGCGCGCATGCGCCGCGTCGATCGGAAGTTCGTCGGGATCGGATGCCGAGAGCGATCGGGCCGCCGGGTTCGCGTCGACGACGTCCCCGTGTCGATCGAGCACCAGGATGGGATCGGGAAAGGAGGCGAACATCCGCTCGAAACGGCCGAGGCGTTCCTCGACGATCCGACGCGCGAGCACGTGCTCCCGCCCGAGCGATTCGATCTCGCGACGCAGTCCCTCCTCGAGGATCCGGATCGGGGTGGTCGCGCCGCGGGCGTCCTCGGGCCGAAGGCATGCCCGGCGGATGCGGACCCGAAGCCCCCACCAGGCGGTCGAGAATCCCGCGCCGAAGGCGAGCGCGACCAGCGCGATCGTCGTGACTTCGAGCAATGCAGCCTCCTCCAGGTCCCGTCGTGTCCCGTCCGCGGACGGGATCAAGGCTCAATCAAGCGACTCGCCGACGCCGGTCAGAAGCTTCCGGACCCGGGGATCCGTCGGATTCCGTTCGGCCAGCTCGGCGAAGGCCCGGTACGCCTCCGCGTACCGTCCCGCCAGTTCGCATGCCATTCCGAGCGCGAGCCGGGGTTCGTCGCGGTCCGGCGCGATCTCGGAGGCCCGTCCGAACAGCGTGATCGCGTCGTCGAAGGATCGTTCCTCGAGCGCGGCCTGGCCGAGCAGGAAATACCCCTCGAACCGGTCGGGTCCGAGCACCACCAGCCGCTGGCCGCACTTGACGACCCGGCGATGATCCCCCACTTCGAGACAGACGAGACCGAACTCGATCCAGCCGGCGACGTCCTCCGGATTGAGATTGGTGAAGTCGAGGAAGACCTCGCGGGCCTCCCGGAGCCGGCCGCCGTCCACGAGGCACCGGCCCCGAAGGCGGAGCAGTTCGCGCTCCTCGATCCGGTCGGTCACGATCCCCTCGAGACGCTTGATGGTCTCGAGGCAGTCCGAGGTCCGATGGGCTCCGAGCTGGGCCCGGGCGAGATCCTCGAGCATCCACTGGTCCTCGTCGTCGAGCAGCACCGCTCGATCGAGATGGTCGACCGCATCGCCCCAGTTCTCCTGGAACATCGCGACCCTCCCTGCGAGATGGTGGATCGCGGCCGTCTCCCGGAACGCGCCGCCCTTGTCCTTGAGGAGACGTTCGGCGTCCTCGAAGCGCTCCTCGCCGATCAGGGTGTCGACCGCGGCGACGAGCATGCCGGCGTTCTCCTCCGCGATCTCGAGGGCGGAGAGGTAGTGATCGACCGCTTCGTTCGCGCGGTCGAGACGCTGGTCCACGATGCCCTGGAAGTAGCAGGCGTCGGCGTTCCGCGGATCGATCTCGTGCGCCCGGTCGAAGCTCTTCGCCGCATCGCCGAGACTGCCGTTCTCGAGGTACACCCGGCCCAGGAGCACCCAGTAGGCGGGATCGTCGTCGACCTTGGAGATCGCGACATCGAGGTGGCGCTTCGCCGAGATCAGGTCACCCGCGCGAAAGGCCTGGTCCGCCTGGTCGAAGTCGACGCGACTCCGGATGGCGTCGAATCGGGAGACCGCGGCCTTGCGGGCCTCGATCCCTCGCTTGGTCGGTCCGCTGCAGCCCGCGGATCCGAGGAGGATGCCGAGGCCGGAGACGATGGTCAGGGTGGTGATGCGATTCATGCTTCGATCCAGGAGAGGAGGGAGGGGCGGTCGTTCCCGCTTCGACGGTGAACGGGACGTGCCCGAAGGCCGTCCCGTCACCGACGCGTGGTCATTCCCGCTCGTTCACGCCGGCGACCACCGTCGCCGGGTCGGTGGGACGGGGCTGGTTCGAGAAGACCCGCGCCTGTTCGGATGCGAGTCGAGCCAGCCACCAGAGTCGTGCCCACGAGGGACTTCGCTCGCGATCCGGATCCGCGATGTTCGTGACGCCACCGAACGGATCCTCGACGACGATCCCCGTCTCGGAGGCCGGCGAGCGCGTCACGTCGCCGTCCACGATCCGGGTGGCGTCGTTCTCGACCACGACGTCGGACGCCGGGGTCGCCGGGGTCGCCGCGGTCGCCTCATCCTGCTCGAGGCCGGCGTTCGCGAGTTCGAAGAGGGTCGGGAGATCGGCGACGGGCTTCGACTCCGTCGCGGTCGAACCGACGGACGAATCCCCCGGCGAGGCGTCCGCGCGGGACGACGGGTTGATGGTCCTGGTGGTCGGATGATCCGGCGTCGTCTCCGGAGTCGCGGCCGCGGCGACCTCGTCGCCGAAGACGGTGGAGGCATCCCGATCGATCTCCGACACCAGGGCGGCGAGGAATCGATCCTCTCGCGCCGCCTGTCGGTCCGAGATCCGGCTCCCCTCGGGGACGGGGGATTCGAACCCCGCCGAGATCAGGGGATCCACCGACGCGTTGACCCGGGCCTCCTCCGACTGCGCATCCTCGTGATCGGCGTGCTGGGAGTCCATCACCCGACGCCAGATGTCGTAGTCGTAGAAGGTGACCTTCGATTCGCCGGCGACCTCGGACCGCATCCGCCGGACCTCGGGCTGGTTCGGGTTGAGTCGAAGCGAACTGTCGAAGTGGAACATCGCGAGTTCGAAGTCGTTCGAGTTGATGGCCTCGAAGGCGTTCTGGTTGCTCTGCGAGCTCATCTTCTCGCGGCTGAAGGGCAGGAGACCCTCGCGCATGCCCGCTCGAAGCGAATTCACGAACTCGGCGCCCTGCCGACCCGTCTCCTCGATGAGGTCGTCGGCGACGATCTTCGGCGTGATCATGAAGATGATCTCCCGCCGACTGACCGAGTTGTCGTGGCCGCTGAACGCGGCCCCGACGATCGGGATGTCGCCGAGCAGGGGGACCTGACTGTTCGACACCGTGGTCTGCTCCTCGAAGAGGCCGCCGAGCACCAGCGTCTGTCCGTCACGGACCTTGACGTTGGTCGAGATCTCGTTGGTGAACTCGTCGGGGACCTGGACGAGGCCTTCGGAGACGCCCACCGCCAGCGTTCGCAACTCGGCGCTGGACACGCTCGGATAGAGCTCCATCCGGATCGTGTCGTCCTTCGAGATGAAGGGGCGGAACATGAGCTTCACGCCGGTGTCGAGGTACTGGACGGTCTGCGTGGTCGTGGTGTCGGTCGCGGTGGTCGAGAGATAGGCCACCCGCTTGCCCACCATGACCTGCGCCCGCTGCCGGTTGAGCGCCATGATCCGCGGGCGGGCCAGCACCATCGTGTCGGTGACCTGGTCGAGGGCGCGGACGAACACCGAGGCGTCCCCCGCCACGAGTCCGACCTTGAAGTTGCTGGGGCCGGTCGCGGTGTTTCCGGGCGTCGACTGCGTCGCCCAGGAAGCGTCGTCGCCGTTGTAGACCGGCACCGCGCCGCCACCCTCGTTCGGCGGCACGGTTCCCCGCAGGAGATCCGTCACCGGCCCGAGCGGCGAGACCAGCTTGGTGATGTCGAGGTTGCCCATGATCGAGAAGTCGACGCCGAACGCATCGGCCTCGGCGACCTGGACGCTCGCGATCGTGGCGTCCACGACGACCTGTCGGGGCGCGGTGTCGATCTCGTCCAGCAGTTCCGCGATCCGGTCGAGGCGGTCGGGGTAGTCGTTGACCACGAGGATCGCGGCCTTCGCCCAGTTGTCACCCCCCATGTCGTTGAGATCACGTTCGATGCCGCCGGCGACTTCACCGATGAAGCTCAGCTTGCCACGATCCGAGAGGAGCGGCGTCGCGAATTCGCTGGCGTCGCGTGCAGAGAGGTGCTCGAGCTCGAACATCCGGCTCTCGGTCTTTCGATCGAGGGCCTCCATCCGGGCGAATTCCTCCTGCGTGTAGACGTAGATGAACTTGCCCTCCTCGATCCACCGGAATCCGTTGGGCTTGAGGATGGCGTCGAGGGCCTCCTCGAAGGTCACGTCGAAGAGATTGGCGCTGATCACCGCGGAGACGTTCCGGCTCGCGATGACGTTCCGCTCGCCCTGGAGGGCGAGCATCTGGAGCACCTGGGCGAGATCCGTGTCCGTGACCTGGATGTTGAAGGTGTCGAAGTCGTCGACCTCGACGCCGCTCAGGTCGATCGACTCGTCCGTCGATTCCTGGCCGAACCGCTCTTCGGCGGACGCGGACGACGAGAGGGCGAACGCGACGACGGCGGACAGGATGCCGCCGGCGATGCTGCGGATGGAATGGTGGTGGTTCATGGTTGCTTGAGCTCCTCGCCCTGGGGACGGATGTCGACTGACCCATTGCCTCCCGCGATCAACCGGAGAACGAATTCGTGTCCCCCGGCCTCGATCACGACCGACCCGGTTCGAACTTCGAGCAGACGGATTTCGACGCCGTCCGCTCCCACGGGGATCTCGTCCCCGATCCTGCACGCCCGACCGTCGATCAGTGCGATCCCTCGGTCGGAAATCACCCCCTGGCCCCGGACACGGGAGATGGTCGATGCGAGCCGATCCCGCACCC
>MDTG01069677.1_pt1 | contig 11367 bp, 9 predicted proteins | sample 811421 | NCBI WGS metagenome assembly MDTG01 (sample SAMN05326645, study PRJNA326480) | marine metagenome | isolation source: seawater | place: Pacific Ocean: South East | collected 2011
AAAGATGTAGTCATACATTTTGTGAATGTAGTTAACCTCTCCCTCTTCACCGGCGAGTTCTAGTGCGGTTTGTTGTCCGAGGAGTTGCATGTCTAGTAGATATGTTTTGTTGGGTTCGAGGGTGTTTCGTATGTTTTTAATAAATTCGGGTGTTTCGCGGTATAGAAAGATATTTTTGCGAAAGGATAGGTGATTGAGTCCAAGCATAATAAGGTCAGCATCAAGACCGTAAATAGCTGCTATTTTCTCAGTATTTTTAGTGTTGCGTATATGTTGCATAATTTTGTGTTCTCCTTCGCCGCATTTTTGGGAACCGGTAAAAATAACCGGAATTGGATATTCTTTAAAATAGTTTTTTACATAGACATCTAGATCTTTCATGAATGTAGTTCCAGGAGTAATAGCGCAGGTATCCCAGTCGTCGGTTGTTTTTTTTTGTAAAATAGACTGGAATATATTTTTTGTGTATTGACTTTTAAAACGTCTATCTCTTTGTTGTTTTAATTTAGCAAAAGGTGCTATTCCATCAAAACTAATATATACGAGATCTGTAGGGTTAATTTGTTTAATATAGTGATCAAGTTGTAGGCAAATAGAATGATATAATTTTTTGTGTTGAAGTTGAACTTGAAGTTTCTCTTTCTTTAGGATGTTTCGTATAGAATCGTAAATGATAGAATTACTATCAAAATATAATTCGTGAATAGAATCTTGATGTTTTTCTTTAATAATTTTGTGGTGATTTTTAATAATATAAGAAAAATAACTAGGGATTCCCATACTATAGTAGGTGTTCTTGTCTTTATATGTTAACAAATAATAATGATCTAACTATGTTTATTTTGAAAAATAATAAAATATTTATATACTATTAATGTCTGAGATAACAAACAAAGATGTGATAAAAAAGCAATTGGCTTTATCACGTATGGAGTATTATAAAGATGTTATTTCAAAAACAATACTAGCGATACAAAAATATAAATTATTGGATGTATTATCACATAATGATTATAATTTAGGTATTTCTAATTTAGAAAATAATAATAAAATGTTGCAAAATTTAGAAAATATGTTGGAAGTAGAGGATACATTAACGGATGCTCATATTAATATTTTGCAAGAAATAAATGATAATTTATCAGTAGTCTGTAAAAATTATGGAACAGATTCATTGGATGATATATTATGTATTTGTTTTGGTTCAACCTTTTTAGCAGATTGGGTAAAAACGATTGATATGGATAAATTTTCTATTTTAAAACGTTATTATCATCCAATAGGATATAAATTAATAAATTGTACTAAACCAAGGCAGGTAAAACCAATAGAAAAAAATAAGATAGTAGATGAATCAAAAATGGAGGAATTTAGTGATGATTTAGAATGTTTTGATTTAGCAAGAACAAATAAGAAATTTTGTATTCGGTTGCTAGGTATGAAAGTAGTAATTTTTAATAAAGAAAAAAACACCATGTTAATATTGAATGGTATAGTGGATGATGTATTAATATCGTGCATAACGAGTGAATATATAAAGGAGAAAAAAACAAAATTGTATACTTTAATACAAAATGATGCGGATGGAGGTCATTATGATGAGTATGTAAAAACAATTATATTAAAGGAATGGTTAATATATTCAGATACCGAATTATTTCATAAATTTAAAGGGTATGATAGTCAATTAAAATTGTTAAAGCATAAGTCGATAACACAATTAATAAATGAATTTGTAAATAATGATTTATATTCACAACGTTCGACTTTAATATTAATGTTGTCGCGAATGGATGTAGAAAATTTCAAATATTTGGCTTATTTGTTGTATGATTTGCTTTCGAATGATAATAATGGTACTATAGATTCAAACGATCAAAAGATGTTGTATGATAGTTTACCGTGGGTTATAAAAAAGAATTTCAGAATAGCAATGACCGAAACTATAGATTATACAAATAACTTAGTAAAGTTTGAGCAAAATAAAATTCCTTTGGAGCAACAAATTTGTTTATTAAAAACGACGGATGCCATAAAGGAGAAGGCCATGAGTAAATTGCGAGAAATTAAGGCAAAATCTGAAGATTCTGGTTCTAAATCTAGACAATATTTGGATGGATTATTGCGCATTCCATTTGGCATATATCGCAAAGAGGATGTATTGTGTATAACACAAAATACGCGTGATGTGTTTAAAACAGTGGCAATAGATGTAAATAAATTAAATTTGATGCCCTTGGATATAGAGTATAACTATAATATACTAGAAATAAAGCATAAAGTAAACAGGATAAAACAAGAGATAGACATAGAAGTTGTATTAAAATTATTAAAACAATCTATAAAAAAAATGTCAAAGTCTCAATTACAAAAATTAGTAGTGTATATAAATAATATTATAAAATCGCAAGGTTTGAAAGTAATTAAATTATTACAAAGTGGAAAAAAAGTAGTAGAGTTAAAGGATAGTATAATTAAGTATATAGATACAAATAAATTGAAAATAGATATAGTATATTGGAGAAGAATTTATTATATGAATAATCATTTGTCTATAGATTCTATTCAAAGTAATATAGATATAATAGATAAAAATCAAGATAAAATAAAAGATTATTTTAATTCTATAAATACTATATTAGAACACTCTGTATACGGTCATAAAGATGCTAAACGACAAATAGAACGTATTATAGGTCAGTGGATAAATGGTGATCAATCCGGATATTGTTTTGGATTTGAAGGTCCTCCAGGGGTAGGTAAAACAAGTTTAGCGTTAAATGGAATATCAAAATGTTTGATAGATACGGATGGAACACCAAGACCATTTTCTATTATAGCGATGGGTGGTTCATCCAACGGTAGTACTTTGGAAGGTCATAATTATACGTATGTAGGATCAACATGGGGTAAAATAGTAGATATCATAATAGAAAAGAAGTGTATGAATCCAATTATATTCATAGATGAGTTAGATAAGGTAAGTAAAACGGAGCATGGTCGTGAGATTATAGGTATATTAACTCATTTAATAGATAAAACTCAGAATACGCATTTTCAGGATCGTTATTTTACGGGAATAGATTTAGATTTATCGAATGCATTATTTATCTTTTCTTACAATGATGTATCGTTAATTGATCGTATATTATTAGATCGTATTCATCGTATAAAATTTGATTATTTAAATTTACAAGAAAAGATAGTAATCGTAAAAAAATACATATTACCGGAAACGTATAAACAAATGGGATTAGACAATATTATTTATATGAATGATGAAGTAATAGAATATATTATAGAAGAGTATACCAATGAACCTGGTGTTCGTAAATTAAAGCAGTTGATGTTTGATATAGTTGGTGAAATTAATTTGGAAATATTGAATAATGATATGGTTCATGATATACCTATACATATAACAAAAGAAATGTTAGTAGAAAAATACTTGTCTCATTATAATCCATATGAACCACAAAAGATATCTTTAGAAAGTGAGGTAGGTGTAATTAATGGATTATGGGCAAATTCATTAGGTAATGGGGGTATTATACCAATACAAGTAAGATATTATATTACAAATACTTTTCATGAATTAAAATTAACAGGTATGCAAGGGGATGTAATGAAGGAAAGTATGAATGTAGCAAAAACGCTTGCTTGTAGTTTAGCGAAAACATCAGGAATTACAAAAGAAATGATGGAAGAGAAATTGCAGGGTATTCATATTCATTGTCCGGATGGTGCAGTTCCAAAAGATGGTCCTTCGGCTGGAGCTGCAATTACAACTGCAATTTATAGTTTATTAACAAATAAGAAAATAAATCATTTATTTGGAATAACTGGTGAAATTAATTTACAAGGAAATGTAACAAAGATCGGAGGATTGGATTTAAAGATAGTGGGTGGTATACGAGGTGGGGTGAAACATTTTTTGTTTCCTCACGAGAATATAGAAGATTATAATAAATTTATGGATAAAAATAAAGATAGTAATATGATAAAAGGCATAGAATTTACCTCAGTAAAGACGATTCATGATGTATTAAGTAAAATATTAGTATAGATAATACATAACAAATAAAATATTTGATATGTATATATGGCGATACAATTATCAATTACAAATGTCTTTAGATTTATATCTTATATTACACCCGTATTGTTGATTTTTTTTATGATAATGATATCGGTTTTTAATCAAGATGTAAAAGGATTAATTTATTTGGGTGGTGTATTAATAGCAATATTTATAACTGTTGCGTGTAAGAATATGATAAAACATCCATCAGATAATCCGGCTTATACGTGTGAATTGTTTGATTTTCCCGGAAATTCATCGGATTATACGGTTCCATCGTTAAATAGTGTATTAATAGCGTTTACTTTTTCTTATTTATTTAAACCAATGCAGGATTATAAGCAGTATAATTTCTCCATCATTATAGCCGTATTAATATTGTTTGTAATAGATGCGGTAACAAAAGTAACAAATAATTGTACTCCACCGTTGGGTGTTGTATCAGGTGGTTTAATAGGTTATGTGTTAGGTGTAATATATTATTCGTTGTTAAAAGCAACTGGTAATCAGAAATTGCTTTATTTAAATGAGTTACAAAGTAACAATGTAGTTTGTTCTAAGCCAAGTGAGCAACAGTTTAAATGTGCCGTATATAAGAATGGTGAATTAATTTCTACTAACTCAAGTTCTTAGTATTTAAAAATAATTTTTAATAATTTGTTTAAGATGTTGTAATATTTTTTTTCTTCTTATAGTAGTTTCCATCATTCTAGGGTTACCATAATTTTTATTTAATAACATATTTACTTGATTAAAAATAACATAAAGATTACCATTTTCATATTTACTCATTTGGTCATATGGATATTGTGTTTTTTTAGCTCTTATATTTACGTGATTATGAAAATGATAAAAAAATTGTTTCATATGTTCTTTAGTTGGGAGATGTTTAAAAGTGACTGGTCTAAGATACTCTATTGCGTGTTGTTTACATTCTGGACATGGTAAAATAGTGCAAATATTTTTTATAATATTAAATACAATAGGACCAATACGTTTATAATTTTCATTTTTAATTTTTTCGATAAGAGTATGAAAAAGGATCCAAGTAGCATTTCCCCAATTTTTATTATGTTTATTCATAATGTATATAAAGATAAAAAAAAAATATTATAAATGATAAATAATGAAATGTTTTTTAAACTGTTAAATGATTCTCCAGATAATGTGGAAAATGTGGATAAAAAAATCTGTTACATTACTAATGATGAGTTAAATAATACGAGCGTATCATTACCATGTAATCATAGTTTTAATTATTATCCCTTATATCAAGAAATACTAAAACAAAAATGTAGTATACGTAATAAATTAAATCATCTATCCTTATGGATGATAGAATGCCCGTATTGTAGACAAGTTCATAATGGTATATTGCCGTATAAGAAAATGCATGGTGTGCGTAGGATAAAAGGTGTAAATTCTCCTAAAGAATGGTGTTTAAATACAAATAAATGTAAAGAATGTAATGAACCATGTATAGACAAATATTGTAGTAATGGATGTAAAAAAATAAATAATCAATGTCAGTGTTTAATAAAGAGTAAATTAGAACCTCGTAGATGTCATAATAAGGGTATACTTCTTATTGAGAATGAAGATAGCATAGTAAAATTGTGTGGAATACATTATAATCAGTATAATAAAAAAGGTATAACAGGTTTAAATTTACTTAAATAATTATACTAAAGTATATAAATGACAACTACAAAAGAAGAATTAATTGGTTATATTCGTACTTGGGTATCAGCTGATTCCGAATTAAAAAGAATGCGAACAGAAATGAAGCGTTTAAATCAAGAAAAAAAACAGATGACGAATAAGTTAATTGAAATAATGAAAGATAATGAAATAGATACTATAGATATGAATGAAGGTAAATTAGAGTATAAAAAAACTGTAGTAAAATCACCTATAAGTAAAAAATATTTATTAACTTGCTTACAAAATTTTTATAAAAATGATAATCAGATCATAGAAGATTTAAGTAATCATATACTAGAAAATAGACAAACAAAAACGTATGAGTCTATAAAACATAAAAATTAATCTAACTAAATATCATGTATAAATATGATATTTCTAGTGTATGTAAACCATTTAAGAAAGAACAATTAAAAAAAGGAAAACTAGTGTTGTGTTTATTTTATGCAAATACTTCCTTAGATATACCATTTATAGAGTATTTGTTGTATAAGTATAATGATGGTCCTTTAAAAGATACGATGTTATTTCCTTTTATAGAATATAATACACAACATAGTTTAGAAAATCAAATACGTATGTTTTTTTCAAAAGTATTTAACGAATCTATAGAGGGTAAACAAATTGAAATAAAGGGGTTACTAGGCGATAATTGTTTATTTATTGATATAAGTTTTTTTTTACAAACGTATAAAGAAACATTAGGGATATTAAAAAAACGGGTAGATTGTTGGTGGTTTGCTACTTTGTATGAAATGGTAAATACAAGACATATCTATGATATACCTATACATACTACAGTAACGGATTTATTTTTAGACAATCCAATATTAGCAAAACTTATGTATCAAGATAAATTAGTTGAGAATCCTACAGTATTGTATAATGGGTATACGTATAACAGATGTTTGTATGTAGCTATTTTTGGAAAAAATAAAAGTTTTTCAAATGCTTATTATGGTCCTTATTATTATTTTAGTGATTTTGAAGGTGCAAAACAATATACCTTAAAAAGAAAAGACGAACGATTGGGTGTTATAAGAAGTGTGTTATTTACAAAAAAAACAAAAGTCATTTTAAATAGTCCTACAGATACTAAATCGGATTTATCCATGGTAGAAACATTAAGTAAAAAACAACAGGAATTATATGCTAGAATATATAGTCCATATGGTGAGTGGGGTAAAACATATGATACTATTTTTATACATAGACCCGTATTAGAGGATGGTACTACCATTCAAAGTGAATTAAATGTTGTAAGTGTGGATAATAATGATACGATAGTATTAAATTGGGCAGAATTGGATACATCAAATATAAGAAAAAACATTCAAAACATAAATATTATATAAAAACTATATATATGTTGAAAAAATTTGTATTAGCAATAGTATGTGCATTTGCATTAACAATTGCTTTAACTAGTATATTTACATTTTTAGGAGTTCCATTAGAAAATTATGCTAATTGGATATTTTGGATGGATGCATTAGTGGTATTTTATGTAGTATTGCCTGCTAAACAAATTTCGGTGTTTAATAGTTAGGTAAAAAAATAAGGGGGGATGTCTGACAAAGGATATTTACATGGCATGTAGTCACGAATAGGTCCATTATATTTGTCTTTTATACTTAGTTCGGCATCTTTTATGTAAGGTATATGAATTTGTAGTTTCTCCCATATAGTTTTTACATCTTGATGTTGATTAAATTGTAATATACATTGATGTTGTATTTTATTATTGTTTATACGCAATGCTTCTTGGCATGATATGGTAGGTATATTAGGGTATTGTGATAAACATTGCAATAATACATCACAAGAAGTTCTTTTTAATTTTGAATGACTAAGTGTTATTTGAGAATTCATATATATTAATAATTATAAAAAAGATAATTTTATATATTTATTTATAATATAATGTTATCTAGAAATTTTAAAAGGGTTTGTTTGGTAAAATCAAACAGTAGACCTATATCAGTTTTATCAAAGAACGTAGATAGAGAGTATTTATTTAGTCCAGGTGCAGTACAATTTCTAGATACATTTATAGAAAATCACAAGAATAATCATAAAAAATTACTCCAAGATAGACAAAACCCTATTGTATATGAATTTCGTGAAGATACTCAATGGATTCGGGATGATAGTACATGGTCAGGACCAAATATTCCCGATGATTTGAAATGTCGTCATGTAGAGATAACAGGACCTAGTAGTAATTCTAGTATGGTGATTAATGCATTAAATTCTAAAGCAGACTGTTATATGACGGATATAGAGGATTCATTATCGCCTATGTGGGATAATATTCAAAATGCGCATCATAATATATATCAATCTATTCGTGGTGAATTAAGAAATGGAGATAAAAAAATTAAATCAACAACACCAACATTGTTGGTTAGAACAAGAGGGTTACATATGAATGAACAAAATGTATTAGATGATGATGGAGAACCGGTTCCTGCCATGTTATTGGATATGGGATTACATATGTATCATAATGCTACAATATTAGCAAAAGGCGAAAGCGTTACGAAAGGTGGGGTTTATTTTTATATACCAAAAATAGAAACATATGAGGAAGCGCAATATGTTAATACCTTATTCAATGATTTGCAAGAAATGTCGGATTTACCGATAGGTACGATTCGTGCCACCTTGTTAATAGAAACTTTTCCAGCAATTTTTCAAACCGAAGAAATAATCTATGCATTAAAAGACCATATATCGGGGTTAAATTGTGGACGTTGGGATTATATATTTAGTTTTATTAAAAGTAATTTAGAAAATAGTAATGCTGTATTACCAAATAGAAATATGTTAACAATGGATGTACCATTTTTAAACAATTATTTAAGACAAATAGTAAAAAGTTGTCATAATCGTAATATTCATGCTATGGGCGGAATGTCTGCATTATTGCCGGCTAAATCACAAAAAAAGAACGAAGACATATTAAATAAAATACACTACGATAAACAAATAGAAATAGATGAAGGATGCGATGGTGCTTGGGTAGCACATCCTTTTTTAATAGATCAAGTAAAACATCAATTCGTACTTAACTTACGTGCCAGTGATAATCAAATACAATCCCCAAAGAATAAAGATGTCGTAATCACAAAAGATACATTAACAACATTATCTTCTGATTTAGTAAGCTATTCTAATTATACAAATTCAAATATTCATAATAATATTAGTGTATCTTTACAATATTTATATAGTTGGTTACAAGGTAATGGTGCAGTGGCAATCAATGGTGTAATGGAGGATATGGCAACATGTGAAATATCATTATTTCAGTTAAAACAATGGTTAGAACATCAGGTTTATTATAGAGTAGATGAATCTTATAATAGGTTTACGGTACCCCTTTTTCTACAAAATTTGGAAGAGCAGTTTAAAGTCCAAACATTAAAAGAAGGGGTAGATATTAATAAAATGCGATTAGTAAAAGAAATAATAAAGGATTATGTGTTGGATAAAGAATCTAAATTTTTGGTAGATAAAGCAGATAGTTATTTACATCATCGTTATAATTTCAAAGGAATTCAAATACCCTTGAAAGGATTAAATAGATTATCTGGATCTCAATCTTTAACAGGATTAGATTTAACCAAACATCGTGGTGAATATTTAACTGATTTTATGTATCATTCATCGGAAGAATATCCTTATTATCAATTTTTAGGTACAACGACGGGTATTTCAGCTGTAAATGTAGTTGCAGGCGGTCAAGGAAAAATAGGACCTTATGTAGGCGGTTGGCAAATAAATGCGATGAGTAATCGTTTATATGAAACATTACCGGATACGTTGCATGTCTCGCCAGAAGAACCTGGAAATGCGGCAGTGGAGTTGAATAATCATTTGCGTGCGGCGGATGAAATACAATATTTAAATCAATTAAATGGTTCTATGAATAAAGATGTAAACTATTATGATTTAGCGATGTTAGCAGATTTGGAACAAGGATGGAGTAATCCAGAAAAGGTAAGACAATCGGTAAAGAATTCAATCATGAATGGAATCAATATCATTCATATAGAAGATCAGGGTATTTATAAACGGTGTGGTCATTTGGGTGATAAAGAATTAGCACCTTTGCATGAATATAAGATGATATTAAAGGCAGCAAATTATGCTGCGCAAGAATTATTAGGCGTAGAACAATCAGAAAAACAGTGGGTAAGATTTGTTGCTAGAACAGATGCTTTATCTGCAAAAAGGATAATGTATTCTTCCTTGTTGGAAGATAAAGATCATCCGGATCATCCTTTCATAGATTGGCTTCGGGGTTATACGGAAGATGGTAAATATTTGTATATAAAAGAAGGTATAAATCCAGAAACAGGAAACGAATGGGGATTAGATTTATCGATAACTAGATGTACCGAGGTGGTAAAAGATGGATTAGCGTCACACGTTTGGATGGAAACGCCAAATGCGGATTTACAAGTAGCTAAAACCTTTTTAGAGACGGTTAATAAAAACTTGGAAAAAAATGGAAAAAAGGCTTATGGATTATATAATCATTCACCATCATTTGATTGGGATGTTAAATTTTACGAGGAAGCATTACCATTAGCAAGTAATATAATAGAATTTGTAAATAGAAACATATATGATAATGAAGAATATATACGAACAAAATTACAAAGATTAAAGAAATATATTTCTTCTGCAGGTAATCATGTGCAAGGCGATCATTTATTTGACGAACAAACTCTCGTTAAGATATTTTATGCTTGTAACGACCATATAAATGGTTATGATTCACAAGTAATATTGAATGAATTAAAGTTACAAACGACATCTATTGAACAGTCTCATTATTTAGATAATTGTGTGGATGTATTAAAAGCAAATACAAAAAAACCAATAGAACTTATTTGTGACGAGATTGTATCTCATCGGTTAAAACAATTTGAACCGATGTTAGCGTCATTTGGTTTTAATGCTCATTTAGTAACCTTACCGGAATATCATGTAATAGCGTATAACATGTATGAATTAGCGAATGATTTTAAGACAAATGGAATATATTCTTATGTAAATCAAGTTCAGCGTCCAGAGCGTATTCGTTATGAGAATAGTATGGATTATACAAATTATAAGCATCAAACGGCAACAGGTACAGGATTAGAGGCAGAATTCAATGCCTTAGTAGGTTCAGCGAATAGTAAAATATTAAGTGGTTCAACTGAAACGGATGATGATACAAAACGCAACACCATTCTAAAATAATTGCATTGTTTATGGTTTATAATGTAATTATTAATCACCACCCCAACCAGGCGCGCGATAGCGCGCCCAAAGCATCCGCCATGAAACAATCCAAAAAAGCTCTTTTTTCATAAATTGAAAACTTTTTCCTCGTCAATTCATTAAGTATCACCACCTATAGCATTATGGAAGAGTTTAACGCATCCAAAAATCATCGCACCGTACGCCTTCAGCGCAACAAATCCGGTCTCTATGAGGGAAAATGGTTGCGTCGTCGGTTTGCTCGGGACAATGAAATGTGTATGCGCATGGCTGGTTCGCTCAATGAACCAGATCACACTCAA
>MDTG01116012.1_pt1 | contig 11367 bp, 8 predicted proteins | sample 811421 | NCBI WGS metagenome assembly MDTG01 (sample SAMN05326645, study PRJNA326480) | marine metagenome | isolation source: seawater | place: Pacific Ocean: South East | collected 2011
AATAAAAAATAACAATGTTGAATTAAAATATGCAAAAAAAAATCAAATACCAATTTATTCAAGAGCAGAAGTTTTGGCTGATGTTGTATCTTTAAAAAAAAATATTATTATTACAGGTTCTCACGGAAAAACGACAACAACCTCTTTAGTAGCAAAAATTTTGTCGGATCAAAAATTAGATCCAACAATTATTAATGGCGGTGTAATAAATTCTTTTAAAAGCAATGCAAAACTGGGAAAGGGAGACTGGGCTATTTTGGAAGCAGACGAGTCAGATGGTAGCTTTTTAAAACTACCTATTAATTACTCAATTGTTACCAATATTGATTATGAACATTTAGATTTTTACAAAAATTATAAAAATTTAGAAAATTCATTTGTAGAATTTATCAATAAAACCCCGCCTACAGGTAAATCAGTAATTTGTTTAGACAGTAATAATATTAAAAAAATTTTAAGTAAAATTAAGAATAAAAACATATTAACATACGGTGAAAATAAAAAAGCCCAATATCAAATTAAGAAAATTAAATACAATTTTGGCTATACAAGTTTTGATCTTAATTTTAAAACTAAAGGTAATAAAGTAAAAATTATTAAAAATTTAAACGTAAAACTATTGGGAAAACATAATGTGTTAAACGCGACAGCAGCTTTAATCATATGTCTAAATCTTGGCGCTAATCTGAATACAATTAAAAAATCTCTTAAAAACTTTTCTGGCGTTCAAAGAAGAATGACAAAAGTTTTTTCAAAAAATAAAAACGACTTCTATGACGACTACGCTCATCACCCAACTGAAATAAGTTCTATTTTAGAGGGAATTCATAATGTTAATCCAAATAGAAAAATTATAAGCGTTTTTGAACCTCACAGATACTCCAGAGTAATTTCTTTAAAAAATGAATTTTCGAAATGTTTTCATAAATCAAACTTAGTTATAATATGCCCACTTTACGCAGCAGGAGAAAAGAAAAATACAAAATTTAATTTAATTAAATTTGGAAACTTAATTGCCAAAAATTCCAAAACTCAAGTAATAATTGTTAAAAATGAAGAAGAATTAAGTAAATATTTTAGAAAAAATTTAATTAGCAATGAAATAATAATTGGTATGGGAGCAGGGCTTATATCAAAGTGGATAACTAGTCTTAAAACAACTTTATGACTTTGAAACGAGAATTAAATAAAAAATTTCTTCACAATCTTAAGGAAAACGTGAGTCTTTCCACTTACAGTTGGTTTAATTTAGGGGGCAAAGCTGAGTATTTTTTCAAAGCTGATGATAAAAATCAATTAATCGATATTTTAAAAGAAGCAAAAAAAAATAATTTAAATGTTACGATTGTTGGTGCAGGCTCTAATACTTTGTTTAGAGATAACGGTGTAAGAGGAATTGTAATAAAATTAGGTAAAAGTTTTTATTATACAAAACTTATTGAAAAAGACATTATTGATGCTGGTGGTGCAGCGTTAGACAGAAAAATAGCAGATTTTGCCAAAAATAATAATTTGAGTAATTTAGAATTTTTATCATGCATCCCTGGCTCAATCGGTGGAGGAGTAATTATGAATAGCGGTTGCTATGAAAATGACATTTCCAAGGTTTTGTTGTCAATAAAAGTGATTGATATAAACAACTTCTCAGAGATGGAGATAAAAAAAAAGGATATTAATTTTTTATATAGAGGAACTAATTTATCAAAAAATTTAATAATTATTTCAGCTAAACTTAAAGGGGTAATTGGAAAAAAAGAAGAAATTGAAAAAAAGCAAACAGATTTAATTAATAAAAAAAAACTAGACCAACCAAGTCAAATAAAAACTTGTGGCAGTACATTTAAGAATATTAGTAAAAACAAAAAAGCGTGGATGCTTATAAAAAACTCAGGTTGTGAAAATTTTAGTGAGGGCGATGCAGCAATTTCAGAAAAACATTGTAATTTTTTTATAAATAATGGTAACGCTAAATCTTCTGATATTGAAAGATTAATAAAAAAAGTAAAAACAAAAGTTTTTGAAAAAACTGGTGAAAAATTGGAACTAGAAATTAAAATTATTGGTGAATAAAAAAAAATTTAAAAAAGTTTTGGTAGTTTTAGGGGGATCCTCAGGTGAAAGAGCCGTTAGTCTTGAGAGTGGCAAAGCCTGTATCCAGGCTTTAAAAAAGAAAGGTTATATAGTTACTTCATTTGACCCAAAAAAAAATAATTTTAATTTAATAAATAAGAAAAATACTGATGTTATTTTTAATGCTCTTCATGGAAAAGATGGTGAGGACGGCGTAGCTCAGAGTTATTTTGAGTACTTAAAAATTCCTTACACACATTCGGGTATAATTAGTTCTTTTAACGCCATGAATAAATTAATCTCAAAAAAAATTTTTATTAAAAAAAAGATAAAAACACCAAAATTTTTTTCAATTAAAAGATTTAAATTTAAAAAAAACTCTATTCCAAAAAATATAAAAATTAAAAAAATAAATTTTCCAATAGTTTTAAAGCCAGTTAGTGAAGGCTCAAGTTTAGGAGTAGAAATCTGTAAAAACAAAGGTAAATTATTTAAATCTATAAATTTTCTTTTAAAAAAATACGATGAACTAATTATAGAGGAATATATTGGGGGACAAGAAATTCAAGTAGCAGTTATCAATGGAAATCCTTTGGGAGCAATAGAACTAATTCCGAAAAGAATGTTCTACGATTACAAAGCTAAATATACCAAAACAGCAAAGACAAAGCATGTAATGCCTGCAAGATTATCAAAAAAAAAATACAACGAAGTTTTAAAAATTGCCAAAAAAACTCATCTGGCTTTAAATTGCAGAGGAGTTACTAGATCTGATTTTAAATATTTTAAAAATACTTTTTACTTATTAGAAATAAACACTCAACCCGGGATGACAAGTTTATCTTTAGTACCTGAAATTGCAAATTACAAAGGCTTGAATTTTGAAAATTTAGTTGAGAAAATCCTATTAGATGCAAGTACTAACAGATGAGAAAACGTGTAGTAATTTCATTAATACTATTTTTTTTTTTAACAACAATTGTTTCAAATCAAAAATTAATAACTTTAAATTTTAAGATTAAGGAAATTATAATTGAAAATAATTCTTTGGTTAAAGAAAAAGAAATAAAAAAATTGTTAGTACCAATTTATGATAAAAATCTTTTATTTATAAAGAATACAGATATTGAAAAAGCAATAATGCAAAATAGTTTTATTGATAGCTATAATGTTAAAAAAAAGTATCCTAGCACATTGAGTATTAAAATTTTTGAAAAAAAACCAATCGGTATTCTATTAAACCGAAAAAAAAAATATTACTTGAGTGAAAAAATTGATTTAATTGAATTTAAAGATTTTCCGAATTTTCAAAATTTGCCCTATATTTTTGGAAATAAAGATGAATTTAAAATATTATATTTTAATTTAGTAAAAATAAATTTCCCTCTTAATTTAATTAAAAGGTATACTTTTTTTGAGTCAGGTAGATGGGATTTAAAAACTCATGACAACAACACAATCAAACTTCCAACAAAACATTATTTAAAAAGTTTGAAAAATTATTTAAGTATTAGAAATAAAGATAATTTTAAAAAATATAAAGTTTTTGATTATAGAGTATCTAATCAATTGATCATGAAATAATTTATGAATGATTTACAGTTATCACTTTATTTAGAAATAAATTCTTCAAGTTATATTTATTATGTTAGTGAAAGCGATGATCAAAATAATTTTAAAATTATATATGAGACCGAAATTCCTTTAGAAGGTATAAATAAAAATGGTATTTCTGATTTGGAAAAAGTTTTAAATATAATAAAAAAAAATATTTATATAATTGAGCAAAAATTTGATTATACATTTAAAGATATAATATTAATTCTTGATAATTTTAATCCCACATTTATCAATATATCAGGTTTTAAAAAATTAAATGGAACTCAAGTTCTTAAAGAGAATATTATTTATATTTTGAATACTTTAAAATCATGTGTAAATGAAATAGAGACAAAAAAAAATATACTTCATATTTTTAATTCAAAGTTTAATTTAGATAATAAAAATATTGAAAACCTTCCTATTGGGCTATTTGGAGATTTTTATTCTCATGAGCTATGTTTCTCGCTAATTAATAAAAACGAATACAAAAATTTACAAAAAATATTTAATAATTGTAATTTGAAGATTAAGAAAATGTTGATTAAAAGTTTCATAAAAGGGGCAAGCATAAGTGAGAATAATAAAGATACTGAAACTTTTTTTCACATCAATATTGGTAAAAGTAATTCAAAAATATTCTTTTTTGAAAATAATTCACTTAAATTAGAACAAAATTATGAATTTGGATCAGACATAATACTAAAAGATATTTCTAAAATAACATCTTTAAAAATTGATATGGTTAAAGATATACTTAATAAAATTGAACTCAAAAATGACATGTCTTCAGAAGATTTAATTGAAGAAAACCTATTTAAAGGAAGCGTCTATAGAAAGATAAAAAAAAAGTTATTATACGAAATTGCATTAGCTCGTATTAAAGAGATTTTTGAAATTATTCTTTTTAAGAACATTAATTTTAAATCATATAACAAAAAAACAAATAAAATTTTTTTGGAGTTAGATTGTAAAACACAATTAAGAAGTTTTAAGGAGCTGTATAAAACAATTATTTTAGAAAAAGGAAGTTCAAAATTAAACTTTACAGAGACCCAGCCAAGTGAAAAAATGCTTGAAGCTGCTAACAGACTTGTTCATTTTGGTTGGAAAAAAGAGGCCATACCAGTTTCTCACTCTCAAAAGTCCGTAATAGCAAGGTTTTTTGACAGAATATTTAGCTAATAATTGTTTTTTTTAGAAACATTAGTTGTTTTAGAGATAAAACTTCACTCGAGTATAACATCTTAAATGAACGAAATTTATCAAAAAACATTATCTGAAAAAGTAAGTTTTAAAGGTATAGGTCTGCACTCTGGAAAGAGCGCATCTATAAATTTACTTCCAGCAAGAGAAAGTGAAGGTATAGTTTTTAAAAGAACAGATTTAAAAAAAAATAATTTGATAAAAGCTAATTTTAGCAACGTTTCTTCTGCAAGATTATGTACGACATTGGAGAATGAATACGGCACAAAGGTTTCAACTGTAGAACATCTTCTTGCTGCGTTTTATATAATAGGAGTCGATAATGCTATTGTTGAGATTGACAATGAGGAAGTTCCTATAATGGATGGTTCATCAAAAGATTTTACAGATGTTTTAGAAAAAGCACATCTTTCGATACAAAATAAAAAAAGAAGATATCTTAAAATTTCAAGAAAAATTGAGTTAGTTGACGGAAAAAGAAAGATTTCAATCGAACCAAACAAAAAGTCTTTGCAAGTTAATTTTCAACTTAATTATGAAAACCCAGTAATAGGAAAACAGAGAAATGAAATAGATTTTCAAAAAGATAACTTAGAAGAAGTAATTTCCTCAAGAACATTTTGTTTATTTGAAGATATTGAAAAAATTAAAAAATTTGGTCTCGCAAAAGGTGGTTCTTTAGATAATGCGATAGTAGTTGATAACGATAAAGTTTTAAATAAAGATGGTTTAAGGAATGAGAAAGAGTTTGTTAACCATAAAATTTTAGATTTAGCCGGGGACTTTCTTTTGTCAGGATTTAGAATTATTGGAAAAGTTAGCTGTTATCAAGGTGGTCATGAATTAACTAACTTATTTCTAAGGAAATTGTTTAACACTAATTCTGCTTTCCAATTAATTTATCAAGAAGACTCTCAAGTCTCGAAAAAATTTCAGTCAAAAGATTTGGAAAAAATAGCTGTAAACGCATAACAGTTCAAAAGAAAATAAGTCCTATAAATTAAAATTAAATCTGGTAATACTTGCATTAGTGCAAGCAAAATTAACATATCTGTTCTTAGTATTTTTTATTTTTATATCTTGTTCTAAAGAAGAAGTGGTTTATGAGCCTTCCAAAAAGATAAATCCATACGAATCTTACGAGGAAGGATTGGAAGCTTTTAAAGAAAATGATTTCTTTTTTGCTTCGAAGAAATTTTCTGAGGCAGAATTAAATTTTGAAGAACCAGGAGCAGCAGCTAAAGCTGCGATAATGTCATCTTATTCTTTGTATGGAATTAATTTTTACCAAGAGGCAGAAGAGAGTTTAAAAAGATTTTTAGCTACTTACCCTGGTAACCAAAATACAATCTATGCACATTATCTTATGGCGATCATTTATTATGAGCAAATTGAGGATGAGAAAAAAGATTTAGAACCTCTTTTAAAAGCAAGGAAACAAATTAATTTTTTTTTAAAAAAATATCCTGATAATGACTATGCTATTGATCTCAAGTTTAAAAATGATCTAATTCAAAATCAATTATCAGCTAAAGAACTTTATATTGCAAAATATTATATATCAGTAAAAAAATGGGTGCCTGCGATCAATAGACTCAAAATTATTGTAGATGAATACAGTAAAACTGTTTTTATAGAAGAAGCTTTACATAGACTTGTAGAAATACATTATCATTTAGGTCTTGAAGAAGAGGCTAAAAAATATGCTAGCGTACTTGGTTATAATTATAATTCAAGCAAATGGTTTGAGCAGTCATACAAAGTACTTAATAAAGACTACAAATTTATAAAAAAAAAACAACCAGTTAAAAAAAAGAATATTTTTAAAAGAATTATTGATAAAATAAAATAACATGGATGAAAGGCCAAAAATTATTGAATTATATCTAAATAAAATTAAATTATTGAAAGAACATAATAATCTTTATTACAATAAAGATAAGCCCAAAATCTCAGATTCAGATTACGATTTTCTAAAAAAAGAAATTTTAACCTTAGAACAAAAATTTACTTTTTTGAAAAAATTTGGTTCTGTGGAACAAATAATCGGGGCGCCACTCTCAAATAAGTTCACAAAGATAAAACATTTACAACCAATGTTATCTTTATCTAATGCTTTTAATGCAGACGATATGGACGTTTTTCAAAAAAAAATAAATAATTTTTTAAAAACTGATGAAAAAAAAATTGAATTAATTTCAGAACCAAAAATTGATGGTATATCAGCAACATTAATTTATGAAAAAGGTATTTTAATAAAAGGACTTTCAAGAGGAGATGGTTATACTGGTGAAGATATTTTAGAAAATTTAAAAACTATTAAAGAAATACCCTTAAAAATAGATTCAGATAAATTTCCAAATTTACTAGAAATAAGATGTGAAATTTACATAGGAAAAAAAGATTTCTTAAAAATAAAAGATAAATTTGCAAATCCAAGAAATGCAGCAGGAGGATCATTAAGACAGAAAAATCCTAAGGATACAAAAAAAATACCTTTAAAATACTTTGCCTATGGGTTTGGAGCTATGGAGCCGATTTACTTTTCAAAACAATCTGAATTTTTGGAAAGAGTAAAAGATTGGGGTTTTTCTATAAACCCTTTAGTAAAAATTGTTACAGGAAATAAACAAATAGAAGATCAACACAAAAAAATTGAGTCTTTAAGATCAAGTTTAGATTATGATATTGATGGATTGGTATTTAAAGTAAATGACTTAAAGACACAAAAAAGATTAGGCAATACATCAAATTCTCCACGATGGGCAATAGCTTATAAATTTTCTGCAGAAAAAGCTGTAACTAAAATAAAGAATATAGTGATACAGGTTGGTAGAACTGGAGCAATAACACCTGTTGCTAAAGTCGAACCAGTAACAGTTGGTGGAGTAGTTGTTTCTAATGCAACTTTACATAACGAGGATGAAATCAAAAGAAAAGATATACGCATCGGAGATACGGTAAAAATACAGAGAGCTGGAGATGTAATTCCTCAGGTAGTGTCAGTAGATCTTTCTAAAAGAGATAGAAATGCTAATAAATATATTTTTCCAAAAAAATGTCTTTGTGGCGCCGAGACTAAAAAAGAAATAAGTAAAACTACAAAGAAATATGATGCTGTAAGAAGATGTACTAAAGGCTATGAATGTGTGTATACCGCTAAAGAGAAACTAAAACACATTGTTTCAAAAGAGGCTCTTAATATTGATGGCCTTGGTAAAAAAGTTATTGAGCAATTTTGGGAATTGAATTTAATTAAAGAACCTTCAAATATTTTTGATCTTGATTATGAAAAAATAAAGAAATTAGACGGTTGGGGTGAGCTTTCGATAAATAATTTAAGAAAAGCAATTAATGAATGCAAATCAATTTCTCTAGATAAATTTATCTATTCAGTGGGAATTAGACACATCGGTCAAGAAAATGCTAAAATTTTATCAGGCTTTTTTAACAGTATTAAAGAATTTTCAAAACTATTTGATTTAAAGCAAAGAAAGAAAATCCTGATTAATCTTGCGGATCTAGATGGAATTGGAGAAACCCAAATTGTCTCTATTGATAATTTTTTCTCAAATAAAACTAATACTAAAATTGTAAGAGCTTTATTAAATAAATTGAATATAAAAAGCTATATTCCTCAGAATATAAAAGGAAAATTTTCAAACAAAAAATTGATGTTTACTGGGGGGTTTAAAAATATGAGTAGGTCAGAGGCAAAAGTAATTGCAGAAAATAATGGTGGTAAAGTTTTAGGGTCTATTTCAAAAAAATTAGACTTTCTTGTCGTCGGTGACTCCAAACCTACAAAAAGAAAAATTGACCAGGCAAAGCAATTAAATATTAAAATTCTTTTGGAAAAAGATTGGGATAAAATTTTAAATAGCTGAACATGCTTTTTGTAGCTCTTCGATTTCTGCTCTATTCATAAAGTTTTTTAAATTCCTAAAAACATTTTTATGATAATCATTCAGCCATTCTTTTTCATTTTTATTAAGATTACCTTGAATAATTAAATTTTTATCGATCGGAGCCATTGTTAAGTTCTCAAAAAGGTTTCTATTTTTAAATTTTTTTACGTAAATAAGATTTTCAATTCTTATCCCAAATTTATTTTTTTCATAGTATCCAGGCTCATTAGAAACGATCATACCTTCTTTAAAATTTATCTTGTTATTTTTTGATATTGCATGAGGACCCTCATGAACATTTAAATAATAGCCAACACCATGTCCAGTACCATGTGCATAATTAAGTCCAATTTGTTTTAAATATTTTCTTGCCATAACGTCAATTTTAGATCCCGAGGTATTTTTTTTTAGTTTGAAATTTGCGACCGCTATATGCCCTTTGAGGACTCTTGTAAAAATATCTTTAATTCTTTTATTAGAATTTTTTAACGAAATTGTGCGTGTAACATCTGTAGTTCCAAACTCATATTGACCTCCTGAGTCAACTAAATAAATATCACCTTCTTTTAAATTTCTATTAGTTTTTTTTGTGGCTTTATAATGTATTATAGCTCCATTCGGACCTGATCCCGATATAGTAGGAAAGCTTGGAAATTTAAAATTTTTATTTTTTTTTCTAAATTTAAATAACATTTCTGAAGCACTTATCTCTGTAATATTTTTCTTGTTAAAATTTTTCTTTAACCAAAATAAATATTTTGTTAATGCAGCACCATCATAGATATGAGCCTTTTTAATGTTTTTAATTTCTTTCTTTCCTTTTATAGCTTTAAGATAATATATAGGGTCTTGAAAATTAAGTATTTTATTATTTTTATTAATAATTGTTTTTAAAAAAAAAGAGCAAGAATTTTCATCAATTATAAATCTTCTTTTTTTTATATTTGAAAGAACTTTAGCACAAGACTTAATATCAAAAAAATTTATCTCCTTGAAATTTTTTTTTAAAGACGGAGATATTTTTTTTAAATCACAAAAAAATTTTATATTTTTATTTTTATCAATCAAGACATAACTGTATGGAATTGGCGTATATTTTGTATCACGTCCTCTAATATTTAATAGCCAAGCATTATTTTCACTCGCAGTTATAAACAAAATATCAGATTTTTTTTTCTTTAGATAATAAGAAATTTTATTAATCTTAGAATTATATTTTTCACTAACATATTTATTTGGAAGTACAAAAAATTTATTTTTATTTCTTATTTTTTTTCTTTTCCATATTTTATCAATCAAGTTATTAATAATTGGTTTAAATTTGCAATCATTTTTTCCAAAAAAAATAGATAAAGATTTTTCTGTAAATAAATTTGGATCGAAACCTATTTTTAATTTTAATCCTTTCAATATTTCGTAAGGCATTTTATCAGGGATAGTAATTATCTTAAAATATTTTTTACTTTGATTGTTAGCTTGCAAAGTGTATCGACCATCTACAAATAAATAATTCTTATTTTTCAATATTAGTGCAATCCCAAAAGAACCTGAGAAATCGGATATAAATTTAAGTCTATCATTATAATCAGGAATGTACTCTCCAAAAAACTCATCGTTTTTTGGAATTATATACCCATCAATTTTTTCACCCTTTAAAATTTTCTTTAACTTGTTTATTTTTTCCATTTTAACAATTTATTTTTTTTGTATCTATCCCATCCGGGACTCCTATACTCTTCATCGAAATTAATTGAAATATCCTGATTGAAGTCAAATTCATCATTTTCATGAAGGCCAATTTCATTTTTTTCCACTCCATCTTCAGGAATTTCGTTAATAAATCTAGATGGTAAGGCGTCCATCCAATCTCCATGATATGCTCTTTTCATCGCAAATGATAAAAATGCCTCTTTTTTTGCTCTAGTTATTCCAACATAAGCCAATCTTCTTTCTTCTTCTAATGCGAAGTCACCTTTTTCCTCTAATGATTTTTGATGAGGAAACAGTCCTTCTTCCCAACCTGGTAGAAAAACAACGTCAAACTCTAAACCTTTTGCAGCATGCATTGTCATTAAATTAATTTTAGCTCCATCCCACTCTTGGTCAATTGAGGTAGCTAAAGCTACATGCTCTAAAAAACTTTGTAAATTTTCATAATCTTGCATGGCCCTGAGTAATTCTTTCAAATTTTCTAGTCTATTTTCATTCTCAATATCTTTTTTATTTTTTAACATAGATGAATATCCTGACTCATCTAATACAAGTTTCAATAAATCATAATGTTTCATACTCAAAGAGTCTTTACGCCATTTTTGAATTATATTTATCAATTGACTAAGTGTTGTTTTTATCTTTGGTTTAAAGTCTCCTTTTTCTATTAACTTAATAATAGAGTCTTCAAGACTTAGTCTATTTGCTTTACCGAAAGTATAAATTTGATTTAAAGTGCTTTCACCAACACCTCTTTTAGGATTACCAATGACCCTTTCTAATGCTAAGTCATCAAATTTTTGATTTATGATTCTTAAGTAAGAAACTGCATCTTTTATTTCTGCTCTTTCATAAAATTTTATGCCACCTAAAA
>MDTG01131052.1_pt1 | contig 11367 bp, 10 predicted proteins | sample 811421 | NCBI WGS metagenome assembly MDTG01 (sample SAMN05326645, study PRJNA326480) | marine metagenome | isolation source: seawater | place: Pacific Ocean: South East | collected 2011
TATTGTGCCCTAAGGTAGGACCATTTTTTTTATTCATTACGCAACCAAGTAATCAAACTTATCTTTAAGATCGTACATTGAAAGAATAGGTTTGTCATTTACTTGATAAATTTCATCAGAGTAAAAGCCATTAAATTTTGTTCTAAATGTTGTACCGTAGGCACCTAGTTGACCAATTTCAATATAATCTCCCTCTCTAATATTGTTTGGTAGCAAGAAAGGTCCTTTCATATAATCAAGACTATCACAGGTTGGGCCATAAAAATTAAAAGAGGTTAACTTTTTTGAAACAACTCTTCCATTTGTAATCATTTTTGTTGGTAAAACAAAATTAGGTACTCCTGCATCAAATAAAGAGCCGTAAGTACCATCGTTAATATAAAGTTTTTGTTTTTTCTTTAAAATTACTTTAACAATTGTAGATCCAGCTTCTGCTACGATAGCGCGTCCTGGCTCGCAAAATATTTCTGGTATTTTTTCTAGTTTTAAATTTTTTAAACTTTGTTTAATTACTTTCAAATAATTTTCTAATGGCTCAGGTATTAAGTCTGGGTAAATCGATGGAAAACCTCCACCTATATTAATTACGTCTGGAATAATTTTTGTTTTTTTAATTACATTTCCAATTTCTGCTATTCCTTTTGAGAACGAAACTTTGTCCATACATTGAGAGCCAACATGAAAGCTCAAACCAACTTTTTTACCATGTTCTTTTGAAAGTCTAAGCAAACCTAGCGCTTCACTTGACGTTGCACCAAATTTTCTAGATAAATCGATCTCAGCATGTTCATTAGAAATTGCTATCCTCACATACAAATTTAAATCTTTTGCGTTATTTGTAGCTTCGAGAATTTTTTGCAATTCATCTTTAGTATCTAATGCAAAGTCTTTTACATTGTATTTAAAATATGCTTCTTTAATATTCTCTCTACTTTTTATTGTATGCATAAAGTATATTTTAACTTTATTATCAATTTTTTTTATCAATTTTATCTCGTTTATTGAAGCTACATCAAAATTAGAAATTCCGTTATTGATTATAATTTTAATTATTTTTTCGTCTGGATTTGTTTTTACCGCGTAAAGAACTTTTCCTGGAAAATTGTTTTTGAAAAACTCTACTGATTTTTTTACTGACTTAGGTCTAATACAGTATATCGGATTCTCAGGTTTCAAAGTGTTAACCAACTCGTTAACGCTGGAAAATTTTCGCATAGTTTGTGTGTCCCCCGTTAAATTACACATTAAGCTTTTTAAAAATTTAATAAAAAAAGCTTCATTAATTTTGCGTTTAATGGTTTTTGACATTTATGTAAAGCAAATAATGCACAATTGTCGCATTTCAAATATGACATTAGTGACTACATAGTTTAACATGACAAGCATGATGGAAAAAAAACAAACAGCTTCAGGTTTAAAAATTTCAGACTTTGAGGACAAATCCCTCTTGATAGTCGACGATGATGATCCTTTCAGACTTAGATTAGCTAGAGCAATGGAGAAGAAAGGATTCCAAGTTAAAGACGCAAAAAGTGTTGAAAATGCTATTAATTTGGTCAAATCTGGGGCTCCAAAATTTGCTTTAGTAGATCTCAGATTAGAAGATGGAAACGGCTTAGACGTAGTTCAGGAGATTAAAAAGGCCAAAAATGACAGCAGGATAGTGATGCTCACAGGATATGGTAATCTGCCGACCGCTGTGGCAGCTGTAAAGGCTGGAGCTATAGATTACATGGCTAAGCCAGTCGATGCAGATGATGTAGAATCTGCGCTTTTAGCAAGCCCAGAATCAAAGGCAAGACCTCCTGAGAACCCGATGTCAGCAGATAGGGTTAAATGGGAACATATTCACAGGGTATTTGAGCTTTGCAATAGAAATGTATCTGAAACAGCAAGAAGACTTAAAATGCACAGGAGAACCCTTCAAAGGATACTTTCTAAAAGATCGCCTCGTTAGCTTCTAAATTTTAAAATTTTTGGAATTAGTATAGTTAAGAGAATTACTTTCAGTAATTCAGCAAGAAGGAAAGGTTTTGCACCTAATTCGAATATTGGCTTGTCCCAACCAATTAATGATCCAAGCCAAGCCAAACCTAGCAAATAAATAAAACTTACTGAAAAAACTAACTTAAAAAAATTAATCAAAAAACTGTTATTAAATGTAATAAATCCTGTAAAAAAAACAGCAACCAAAAAACCAATTAGATATCCCATGGTAGGTCCTGTAAAATAAATAAACCCAATTCCTTTTTCAGGAGTTCCAGCAAAAACAGGTAAACCAACTATACCCTCTAACAAATATAACCCAACAGTTAATAGACCAAGTTTCCATCCATAAACAAGACCTAGCATTAGAACAACAAAGGTTTGCATAGTCATAGGAACAGGCCAAAAAGGTATCTTAATTTTCGCAGATATAGTTAAAAAAATAGTACCTATAATTGCTAAAAATAAATTCTTTACAAAAGAAATTTCTCTTAAATTTTTAATTAATTCCATATTTTGATTCTTACTTTTATTTACAAAAAAATCTACTTATTTGTTACTTGTAAAAATATATCTTCTAAATCTCCATCATCTGTTGAAATATCAAGTATTTCAGCATTATCTTTCACAATATCTATAATTTGATCAAACTTAAACTTATTTTTATCATACATTGCTGTTATTACTGAATCAGATTTTGAGAATTTTACTCCATTAAGTTTAATATTATTAAATTGACTTAAATTTTTTACCTTAAATTTAATTATTTTGCTTTCTATACGTTCTAACAATCTTTCAGTTGTATCAAATGCAACTAAATTTCCCTTATTAATGATTGCAATTCTATCACACATTTCCTGAGCCTCATTAAGATTATGTGTTGTTAAAATAATTGTTACGCCAAGTTTATTTAACTCTCTTACGTTATTCCATAAATTTTTTCTCAATTCCACATCAACACCTGCAGTTGGCTCGTCTAAAACAAGTATTGGAGGTTGATGAACCATAGCTTTTGCAATTAGAAGTCTTCTTTTCATGCCTCCTGATAAGCTTCTTGCATAAGAGTTAGCTTGTTTGTCTAAAGCAACCATTTTTAAAATTAAATCTGTAATTCTATCCTTTTTTTTTACTCCATACAGACCTGCCTGAAGCTCAAGTAATTTTTTGGGGCTAAAAAAAGCGTCCAGGTTTACTTCTTGTGGCACAATTCCAATAGATGCTCTCACTTGTCTTGGATTATTATCTAAATCAAAACCCCACAAATTAACCTTCCCAGAAGTTTTTATCACTGTACCTCCAAGAATATTTATGAATGTTGTTTTTCCAGCGCCGTTTGGACCAAGAAGACCAAAAATTTCACCTTGCTTCACTTCTAGGTTTAATTTATTCAAAGCCAAAATAGATTTATCTGCATTATTATTTTTTGAATAAACTTTAGTTAATTTTTCAGCAGATAATGCATTTTTGTTCATAATTTAATATTATTATATCATGAAAAAAAATAAGATATCATTAATTGATGAATGCAATAAAAAAAACTGATCATTTTTATTTAGTAGATGGATCTGGATATATTTTCAGAGCTTATTATGCATTACCTCCTCTATCTAGAAAAAGCGATGGGCTACCTACTGGCGCAGTAATTGGTTTTAGCAATATGCTTTTTAAGCTTCTAGAGGATTCAAGATCAGACGATTCTAAAAATAAACCAACACATTTTGCAGTTATATTTGACTCAGCAAGAAAAAATTTTAGAAATGAAATTTATAAAGATTATAAAGCAAATAGATCTGAGGCTCCGGACGATCTTGCACCACAATTCGAATTTATAAGAAAAGCTGTCGAAGCCTTTAATGTACCATCTGTAGAGCAACTAAACTTTGAAGCAGATGATCTTATAGCTACTTACGCTAAACAGATTTTAAAAGCTGGCGCAAAAGTTACAATTATTTCATCAGATAAAGATTTAATGCAGTTAGTATCAAAAGATATCAGATTATTTGACCCAATGAAAAGTAAAGTTATAGGAGAAAAAGAGGTACATGAAAAATTTGGCGTTAAACCAAAGCAAGTGATCGACGTACAATCTTTAGCAGGCGACTCATCTGACAACATACCCGGCGTTCCTGGAATAGGAATTAAAACAGCAGCAGAACTAATTAATAAGTATAAAAACCTTGAGACACTATTAAAAAAAGCAAATGAAATACCACAAAAAAAAAGAAAAGAAACGCTTATCGAAAACGAGAAGTTAGCTTTGATAAGTAAAAAACTTGTAACTTTAAAAGACGATGTTCCTGTGAAAGATCAGATAAGTGAATTTTTAATTAAAGATGTTAAAAAAGAAAAACTTTATAAATTTCTCAGGGAAATGGAGTTTAATAGACTTTTAAGTCAAGCAATAAGTTTTTATGGAGAACCAGAAAGCAAAATTGAAAACAAACTAATAAAAAAAAATAAAATTAATATAAAAAAATATGAAACTATAACTACAGAAAAACAACTAGAAAATTGGATTAATATTCTTAAAAATCAGAATTTAATTTCAGTTGATACAGAAACATCCTCTCTCAATCCAATTGATGCAGATTTAGTTGGAATATCTTTTTGTTATGATGAAGGTAAAGCATGTTACATACCTTTAAAAAATAAACATGAAAAATGCTTAAATTTTGAAATTGTATTAAAAAAAATCAAACCTCTACTTGAAGATATAAGTATTAAAAAAATTGGTCAAAATATGAAGTATGACTACATAATATTCAAAAGAAATAACATTGAAGTTAATCCAATTGAAGACACGATGTTAACTTCATACACTTTGGATGCGGGTTTAAACCGACATAATCTAGACACTCTAGCAGAAATTCATTTAGGCCATAAAACGATTTCTTTTAAAGATTTAGTAGGAAGTGGAAAAAAACAAATTTCTTTCTCAGAGGTTGATTTAAAAAAAGCTACTGAATACGCAGGAGAAGATGCCGATGTAACATTTAGACTGTATCAATTACTAAAAAAAAGGCTTGATCAAGAAAAGCTTACAAAAATTTATGAAATTTTTGAAAAGCCTATGGTTGAGTTACTTGCCACTATTGAAATTAATGGGATTAAGGTTGATAAGGAGTACTTAAAAAAATTATCTAAAAAATTTACAGAAAAAATATCAAAAATTGAAAAAGATATTTTTTTAATGGCTAAAAGAGAATTCAATATAGGATCACCAAAGCAGTTAGGGGAAATAATTTACAATGAACTCAAGATTGCAAATTTAAAAAAAACTAAAAAAGGCAGCTTAGCAACAAGTGCAAAAATTTTAGAAGATTTAGCTTTTAAAGGCCACAAATTTCCAAGTTTAGTATTGGACTGGAGACAACTATCAAAACTTAAAAATACATATACGGACGCTCTTCAAGAGCATATTAATCCAAACACAAATAGAGTTCATACGTCTTTTTTGCTTGCTGCTACGAATACCGGAAGACTTGCATCTAGTGATCCAAACTTGCAAAATATACCAATTAAAACACAAGACGGAAGAGAAATAAGAAAAGCATTTATTCCAGAAAAAAATAATATTTTAATATCAGCAGATTATAACCAAGTTGAGATGAGAATATTGGCTGATTTAGCTGATGTGAAAGAATTGAAAAAGGCTTTCACAAACAATGAAGATATTCATAGCCTCACTGCTAGTCAAGTTTTTGATGTTCCTATTAAAAAAGTTGACTTAGATTTAAGAAGAAAAGCAAAAGCAATAAATTTTGGAATTATTTATGGGATAACACAGTATGGTTTGGCAAAACAAATTTCTGTTTCAAATAATGAAGCACTAGAATTTATAAATTCATATTTTAAAAAATTTCCAGAAATTAAAGAATATATGAAAACAACTATAAAATTTTGCCAAAAAAATGGATATGTAAATAATATTTTTGGAAGAAGAATTCACCTAAGAGGAATCAATGATAAAAACTTTACTGTCAGAAGTTTTCAAGAAAGAGCAGCAATAAATGCACCAATCCAAAGTTCTGCAGCGGATATAATAAGACTAGCTATGATTAAACTTAATGGATTATTAAAATCCAAAAAATTAGATAAAACTAAAATGCTTTTGCAAATACACGACGAGTTAGTGTTTGAATGCCAAAAGAGTCATCAAAAAGAGGTAGAAAAAATCCTTAAAAAAACAATGGAGTCAGTCTCAAGTTCTGAACATCATATGTTTACAATTCCATTAGATGTAAACATTAATTCAGGAAATAACTGGGATGAGGCACACTGATGCCTAAATTTTGACAATTTGTTTTAAACTATTATAAATTAAGTGGAATTGAATATGTCAAAAACTATAGCTCTTGTTGATGACGACAGAAATATTTTAACAAGTATTAGCATGGCTCTTGAAAGAGAGGGCTATAAGGTACAGACCTACATAGACGGACAAAGCGCTTTAGTTGGGCTCACTAGAAACCCTCCAGATCTAGCGGTGGTTGATTTGAAAATGCCTAAATTAACTGGAGAAGAGCTGCTTCAAAGAATTAGAAAAAAAATGTCTATACCAATAATTTTTTTGACTTCAAAGGATGAAGAAGTGGATGAATTATTAGGTTTAAAACTTGGTGCAGATGATTATATAAAAAAATCTGGTGGCTTTTCAATAAAAGTCTTAATTGAGAGGATAAGGGTTCAACTAAGAAAAAAAAATACTGTTAGTGATGATTCAAAAAATTTGATATCTCATGGAAAATTGAAACTAGATCCTAATCAACTTGAATGTGAATGGGATGGTAAATCTTTACCAGAAAAACTTACAACTACTGAATTTTTGATAGTTAAGGAGTTGGCAAAAAGACCAGGAGTAATTAAAGAAAGAGCACATTTAATGGATATAGCATACAAAGAAAACACTGACATAGAAGATAGAACTATCGACAGCCACATAAAAAGAATTAGAAAAAAATTTAAGAAAGTTGATGAAAAATTTTCATCAATAGAAACACGCTACGGTAGCGGATATAGATGGAATATTAATTAATGAAATTAGTAAAAAGTTCATCTTCCATTTTAAGAAAATTTCTAATATTTAATTTTTTCGGTTTCTTGTTCCTCGGTTTGCTTACATTTTTTTATCTAAGGGGAGTTCAGCCAAATCTTGTTAAGAAGTTAACTGAAAAACATACTGTAATAATAAATAACACTTCAAATCATTTAGAAAGACTTAAGGTAAAGTTTGAAGAAGAAAGTTTAAAAAATTTTTTACTTTCAACTCGGTTTTTATTTCAAAATCTTGAAAGAGTACAATTTTATAATTTAAAAGGAGATTTAGTTGCAGATACAAATGTATTAGATCTAGACCAAGGAGTTTTTGCAAGAACTGAAACAGTAATTGAAGAAAAAATAATTTCAAATGAAACGAAGGAACAAAATGAAACACAATTGAGAAACGAAGCAGAAAATAATGAAATTAAATCAGTAAAAAATTTAGCACAAAATATAAAAGATAATGAACCTTTAGTTTTAGAAGTAAATGAAGCTGAAAATCTCTATATAAAAACCTTGGATAATGTAAGAGTTGCTGGAAAAATTGAAGGGTATGTTATGGTTACTGAACAAGCAAATGAAATTTTAACTGCTGTAAAAGAGAGAAAGAATTTTATTTTAAGAACTGTTTTAGCTATAGGAGTTGTAATATTTATATTTTTAGTCTTTCTAAGTCGTTATATACTTAAACCTATTGAGGGCTTAGTTGCTTATGCTGAAAGCATTAAAGCCAAAGATGAGTCTATGGGTAAAATTCAGAAATTTTTGTATAGAAGTGATGAATTAGGGGTTTTATCGAGATCATTAAATAATATGACAAAAGATTTACAACAAAGAACGCAAAGAGCGGAAAATTCTTCTGCCGATTTAGCACATGAAATCAGAAATCCACTGGCATCTTTAAAGGGAGCTTCTGAGTTAATAGATAGTACAACAAGCAAAATTGAAAGAGATAAATTAATTAAAATATTAAGTCATGATGTGCAGAGAATTGAAAGATTAATCACTGACTATTCTAAGATGCTCAAAGATGAAGCATCGTTGTCGAGAGAAAAAATGAAAGTTTTGGATATAGATACTTTAATAAAAAATGTTACAGAAGAATTTGATAATACTAGCTCTGTTACAGAAAAAAATATTAAATTTACAATAAATAGAAAAAACTTAAATGGACATAAACTTGAGGTCTTTGGAATAGAAAACAGACTAGAACAAGTATTAGCTAACCTTTTAGACAACGCTGTATCTTTTAGTCCTGAAAACAGCAATATACTAATAGAGATTGAAAGTGATAGAGAATTTGTATACCTAAAAATTAAAGATATGGGTCCAGGTTTTAGTGAGATCAATACCGAGAAGGTTTTTAAAAGATTTTATAGTAATAGACCTGAAAAATTTGGTGAACATTCTGGTTTGGGTTTAAATATTGTAAAAAGCATTGTTGAAATGCACGGCGGTAATGTAAGAGCCCTTAATAGATCTGACGTGAAGAGTGGGGCTGAAATTGAATTGCAGCTTCCAAAAAGAGGGTAGAAAGTACCAACCCCTTGATTGCTACAAATTAAATTGTTAAAAGATTTTGATTATGAGTGAAGATTTTAAAGTAAAAGATATAAAGCTCGCAGAGTTTGGAAGAAAAGAAATTTCAATTGCAGAATCGGAGATGCCAGGTTTAATGGCTCTACGAAAAGAATATAAAGAAAAAAAACCATTAAAGGGAGCTAAAATTTTAGGTTGTTTGCATATGACTATTCAAACGGCCGTTTTAATCGAAACTTTAGTAGAACTAGGAGCCGAAGTAAGGTGGTCTTCTTGTAATATTTTTTCTACACAAGATCATGCTGCCGCCGCAATAGCAAAAGCAGGAATTTCAGTTTACGCTTGGAAGGGAGAAACAGAAAAAGAATATTGGTGGTGTATCAAACAGACGATAGAGGGAAAAAAAGACTGGAAACCAAATATGATTTTAGATGACGGTGGAGATCTTACAGCATTGATGCATAAAGACTATAAAAAATTATTAAGTAACATCAAAGGAGTTTCTGAAGAAACAACTACTGGTGTCTTGGCATTAAAAAAAATGGAAGCTAAAAAACAATTACTAATACCAGCGATTAATGTAAATGACTCGGTCACTAAATCTAAGTTTGACAATTTATACGGATGCAGGGAAAGTTTGGTTGATGGCATCAAAAGAGCTACAGATGTAATGATGTCTGGTAAAGTTGCTATTGTGGCGGGATTTGGTGATGTAGGAAAAGGAAGTGCAGCATCTTTAAGACAAGCAGGTGCCAGAGTTATGGTAACAGAAACGGATCCAATTTGTGCATTACAAGCAGCAATGGAAGGTTACGAGGTAGTGCTAATGGATGATGCTATCAAGCATGCAGATATAGTAGTAACTGCAACAGGAAATAAGGATATTGTAACAGCAGACCATATGCGAGACATGAAAGACAGAGCAATACTATGTAATATTGGTCATTTTGATAATGAAATTCAAGTTGATGCATTAAAAAATTATAAATGGAATGAAATTAAACCTCAGGTGCACGAAATTGAATTGCCAAGTAAAAAAAGAATTATTTTGTTAGCAGAAGGTAGATTGGTGAATTTAGGATGTGCAACCGGACACCCAAGTTTTGTGATGAGTGCTTCTTTTACTAACCAAGTAATTGCACAAATTGAGTTGTGGAATAACTCTGATAAATATGAAAAAAAAGTTTATGTATTATCAAAGCACTTAGATGAAAAAGTAGCTAAATTACATCTAGATAAAGTTGGTGCAAAATTAACAAAAATGTCAAAAGAGCAAGCAGAATATATTAGCGTTAAACAATCAGGACCATTTAAACCAGATACTTATCGCTACTAATTCAGTAGTTAATGTTAAAATATAAATTATCTCAAATAAGAAATATATCAAAAAAAATTTTACTAAACTTATCTAGCACTGACTGTATATATTTATTGGGAGAATTAGGTGTTGGAAAAACAACTTTTGCCCGATGCTTAATACATCAACTACAGGAAAAAAATAGAGTTAAGAAAACTGAAGTTCTTAGTCCAACTTATAATTTGCTTCATGAATATGATATTAAGTCAATCAAGGTTATGCATTATGATCTTTACAGGTTAGAAAAATATAAAGAAATAGAACAACTTGGTATTTTTGAACAGAGTAAAAACATAATAACAATTATTGAATGGCCTGAAAAAATGAAAAAAAAAATTAAAGATAGACTTGAAATTAGTTTTTATTACGAAAATGAAATCAATAGCAGAAAAATTAAATTAAAAGGCTTTGGAAAATGGGAAAATTTTGAATTAAATGCAATTTAAGCTTAAAAAAATTAAAAGTGATGCATCATTTAGGGAGTTTTTTAGACTTTATAAAGGAAAAAAAACCTCGATTATTGTGACTTCTAAAAAAGAAAGATTCAAAAATTTAGTACTTTATTCAGCAGTAAACAAGTTTTTAAAAAAAAATGGAATTTATACTCCAAAATTAATTAGTGATCATTTCAGTGAAGGTATCATGGAGATCGAAGACCTTGGAAATAATACTTTATTAACTTCTATAAAAAATTCAAAAAATAAAATAAATCTTTATAAGAAATGTGTTGATATAATAATTAAAATTCAAAAAATAAAACCTGTAAAAAAAATCAAATTAAATTCTAATAAATATTTTCATTTAAATACTTTTAATTTGTTAAATTTACACAAAGAGTCAGATTTATTTTTTGATTGGTATTTAGTTGGTGTTTTAGGTAAAAAAAAAACTACAAAATTTAAAAAAATAATAAAAAAAGAATTAAATAAATTATATAAAAAATTATTTTTTAAAAATAATTTTATAGTTCATAGAGATTTTCATATATCTAACATTATGCAAACAAATAAAAAGCTAGGTGTCATTGATACGCAAGACGCTATTCTTGGCAATCCTTTATATGATCTTGCATCATTAATTGATGACGTCAGATTCAGAGTTCCTACAAAAGTAAAAAACAAAACATTCCAATATTATTTAAAAAACTGTTCAATTAAGAAAAAACAAGTAGATTTCTTAAAAAATGATTTTGATATTTTATCTGTTCAAAGAAATTTGAAAATTCTTGGTATTTTTTATAGACTTTTTAAAAGAGATAATAAGCCCCATTATTTAAAATATTTACCTTATACATGGAATTTAATTGAATTAAGAATGAAAAATAAAATTTTTAAAAATTTAGAAAAAGTGATTACAAAAGCTATAAGTAAAAAAATAAGAAAAAAAATAAATTTCAAATGAAAGTAAAAAGAGCAATAATTTTAGGAGCGGGTTTTGGAAAAAGA
>MDTG01027684.1_pt1 | contig 11366 bp, 13 predicted proteins | sample 811421 | NCBI WGS metagenome assembly MDTG01 (sample SAMN05326645, study PRJNA326480) | marine metagenome | isolation source: seawater | place: Pacific Ocean: South East | collected 2011
GTTCCTGAAGCCATACGTAAAGCTACTGAGCAAGCGAAGCGTCAGTTAGTAAGGGTGCCATTGAGAGAAGGACGTACTCTGCACCATGATATGCAAGGACGTCATGGCGCTGGTAAAGTTGTAATGCGCACTGCTCCTCAAGGTACTGGTATTATAGCTGGTGGACCAATGCGAGCCGTATTTGAAATGCTTGGAGTGCAAGATGTCGTAGCGAAGTCTTTAGGGTCTCAGAATCCTTATAACATGATAAGAGCTACCATTGATGGACTGACTAGGAGCGCAAGCCCTCGAATGGTTGGACAAAGACGGGGTAAGAAGGTATCTGATTTGTTTCCTAAAGCTGGATCTACCGTGAGTTCAGAAAAAGAAAAAGTGGAGGCATAACTTATGGCCAAATCAATAGTAATAAAACAGATTGGCTCTCCGATTAGACGGCCTGAAAAACAGAGGCAAACTCTGATTGGTTTAGGTCTCAATAAAATGAACAAAACTAGAGAACTTGAAGATACTCCATCGGTGCGTGGGATGGTAAACAAGATACCACATTTAGTAAAAATAATAGAAGAAAAAGGCTAACAATTACTACTCAAAGAGATTGATAACTCTTTGGCAAAATTAAATTTTAAAAGCCGCGTTTATCCTAATTCGCTCTTGGGATGTATCCGGCAGAGGAGAGCGAAATGAGATTAAATGAATTAAAAGATAATCCGGGTGCAAATAAAACTAAAAAGCGTGTGGGTCGAGGGCCAGGTTCTGGCAAAGGTAAAACTGCTGGAAGGGGTATCAAGGGTCAAAAATCTCGTTCAGGTGTTGCAATAAATGGTTACGAGGGTGGTCAGATGCCCTTGTATCAAAGATTACCAAAGCGAGGATTTAATAACATCAACGCAAAACGCTACGCAGTAATAAACTTAGGTATACTTCAAAAGTTTATTGATAGTGGTAAGCTGGATACCAAAAGTACAATCACCGAAGAGGCTCTTCTTAATAGTGGCTTGGTAAGACGAATCTGGGATGGAGTAAGGCTTTTGAACAAGGGTCATTTAACTTCAAAAATCAATATTGAGGTAACCGGGGTGTCTAAAACAGCGGTAGAAGCAATTGAAAAAGCTGGTGGGAAGGTAATGGTAAAAATTACAAAACCAGCTCCTGCTGATAGTTAATACTTGTAACGATCAAAAACGTTACCTAAGTATTGAGAATTAGAGCATTGTAAGGATTATTGTTTTATGATGATATTTGTTTCAAATGTAGTTGAAAGGAAGTCAAATGACATCAGCGGCTGAACAAATGGCAGCTAATATGAGTTGGAGTGCATTTGGAAAGGCGACCGAGTTACGTCAAAGAATTCTGTTCGCATTGCTACTTTTGATCGTATATCGTATCGGCACCTATATCCCCGTTCCAGGAATTGACAATTTAGCGTTGAAACAATTCTTTGAAGAAGCCGGTCAGGGTATTGGTGGAATTTTGAATATGTTTACTGGTGGAGCCATCAGTAGAATGGGAATTTTTGCTCTTGGTATAATGCCTTATATTTCAGCATCAATTATTGTGCAATTAATGACCGCTATGGTTCCACAATTAGCTCAGCTGAAAAAAGAGGGTCAACAAGGCCAAAAGAAAATAAACCAATATACTAGATATGGTACAGTCCTGTTAGCTTTATTTCAAGCATATGGACTGGCTGTGAGTATAGAGGCAGGTGATCTTGCTACCGACCCAGGGTGGTATTTTAGGGCATCATGCATAATCACTCTCGTTGGTGGAACGATGTTTTTGATGTGGCTTGGTGAGCAGATCACAGCTCGTGGCATCGGAAATGGTATATCATTAATTATATTCGTTGGAATTGTAGCAGAAATTCCAGCAGCCTTAGCGCAATTTTTTGCTTCAGGTAGATCCGGAGCTATAAGTCCGGCTGTCATCATAGGTGTGATCGTGATGGTCATAGCTGTCATAGGTTTTGTTGTTTTTATGGAACGAGCTCTGCGAAAGATTCATATTCAGTATCCCAGGCGACAAGTTGGAATGAAGACATATGATGGTGGTACAAGTAATCTACCTGTAAAATTAAATCCATCGGGAGTAATTCCCCCAATATTTGCATCGTCATTATTATTGTTGCCGACGACGGTCAGTACCTTTAGTGGCAATCAAACGAGTCCCTTTATGTCGACACTTCTGGCTTATTTTGGGCCGGGTCAGCCGCTATATCTGTTATTTTTTGTAGCCATGATTGTCTTTTTCTCCTATTTTTATACGGCTAATGTTGCCTTTAAAACAGAGGATGTAGCTGATAACCTGAAAAACCAAAATGGATTTATACCCGGCATTAGACCTGGTCAAAAAACTGCTGAATATCTGGACTATGTTGTTAATCGAATACTTGTAGTTGGTGCAGGTTATTTGGCGGCTGTTTGTTTGTTACCTGAGATATTACGTTCGCAGTTTGCAATTCCATTCTATTTTGGTGGTACTTCGGTTTTGATAGTTGTTTCAGTAACTATGGATACAATAAATCAGGTTCAATCCCATATGTTGGCTCATCAGTATGAGGGGTTAATAGAAAAGTCTAAATTGCGGGGTAAAAATCGTAAAAAAGGATCTGCTCGAAGATGAATATAATTTTGCTTGGTCCTCCTGGGGCAGGTAAGGGCACTCAGGCAAGAAAACTTGTCGAAGATCTTGGTATGATTCAATTAAGCACTGGAGATATGCTAAGGGCTGCTCGGACAAGCGAAACTGAGATGGGTAAGCGGGTAGCAAAAGTAATGGACTCGGGAAATTTAGTTACTGATGAAATAGTTATTGGACTTATTGAAGAACAATTATCATTTGAAAATTCTAATGGATACATTTTTGATGGCTTCCCTCGTACTTTGGCGCAGGCAGATGCTTTAGATTCTTTGCTGATTAGGGTAAACAAGAAACTGAATTTTGTCATAGAGATGCGTGTGGATGATGAAGTTTTAGTTTCGCGGATTGTTGGAAGATCTACGTGTGATGGGTGTGGTGAAGTTTATCACAAAATTACAAAGCCAGAGCCAGCAAGTTGTAATCTGTGTGGATCTACTAATTTTAGCAAGCGCGCAGATGATAACGAGCTGGCATTAAAAACACGGCTAATGTCTTATTATAAGGATACTTCGCCATTGATAGGATATTACCACGCCAAAGGTAGTTTGCGGAATATAAATGGGCTGCAAGATATCAATTTGGTAGCAAAAGAAATATTGGCAGTTCTCAAGTGTTAGGAATAATGCAAACTACACTTGACGAAGGTGATTAAACACCTTAATTGCCTGATTCTGTGAAAAGATTAAACATCGGTTTAAAAGTAATTTTAATTGATCTGTTATAATCTTCCAGTGTCCGCAAGTTGCGAGCGCTGTTGTGAAAAAAGGTTCCGGAACTACGGAAGCCGCAACGAAAGGAAATCGCATGGCAAGAATAGCTGGCGTCAACATACCGACCCATAAAAGGGTCCCAATCGCATTAACATATATAACCGGTATTGGTAATAATTCAGCCAAAAAGATTTGTGAGGCTGTAGGAATAGATTTTACAAAACGCGTAAATGAGCTTTCAGATGCAGAGGTATTGTCGATAAGAGAAAATATTGATGCTAATTTTAATGTAGAGGGTGACCTGCGACGGGATACTCAAATGAATATCAAGCGATTAATGGATCTAGGATGTTACCGAGGCTTGAGACATAGACGAAATCTTCCTGTGCGTGGTCAAAGGACTCATACTAATGCAAGAACTCGTAAAGGTCCTGCCCGCGCGATTGCTGGCAAGAAAAAATAAGGTAGAGTACTATGGCTAGAGAAAAAACCCGCACTAAACGTAAAGAACGAAAAAACATCGCGACAGGAGTTGCGCATGTAAACTCTTCTTTCAATAATACGAAGATATTGATATCTGACGTTCAAGGTAATGCAATTGCTTGGTCGTCAGCAGGAACAATGGGCTTTAAGGGTTCCAGAAAGTCTACTCCTTATGCAGCTCAAATGGCAGCTGAAGATGCTGGCAAAAAAGCTCAAGAGCATGGAATGAGAACTTTAGAAGTTGAAGTCCAAGGCCCTGGAACGGGTAGAGAAAGTGCATTACGTGCTTTGGCTGCTTTAGGTTTAAATATCACAGCAATTCGAGATGTTACTCCTATTGCGCATAACGGATGTCGTCCACCAAAGCGTAGACGAGTTTAACTTTCGCACTGGTATTGCGGGAGGTGTAATATCGGTATGTTTACTAAAACCTCGAGCGTCCCCACCTAAGGATCTAGGTTGGAGGACAAGAATGGAGGAATAACACATGATCCTAAAAAATTGGCAAGAATTAATAAAACCTACTCAATTAGAAATTATACCAGGCTCAGATCCCATGAGAATGGCTACATTAGTCGCAGAACCACTTGAGCGTGGATTTGGATTGACTTTAGGCAATGCGCTAAGAAGAATTCTTCTTTCATCGTTGCAAGGTGCTGCGATAACTTCGGTTCAAATAGATAACGTGCTTCATGAATTTTCGTCAATATCAGGTGTTCGTGAAGACGTAACTGATGTAGTTCTAAACCTTAAGGGTATAGCTATTAGAATGGATATTGAAGGACCAAAACGTTTGTCTGTAAACGCTACAGGACCTAAAGTTGTTACTGCAGGAGATATCGCGGAAGTTGCTGATGTCGAAATTTTGAATAAGGATCACATTATCTGCCATCTGGATGACCAAGCCACACTTTCCATGGAATTAAATGTCGATACAGGAAAAGGTTATGTGTCTTCTGACAAAAATAGACCGGAGGATGGTCCGATAGGCTTGATACCGATCGATGCAATATATTCGCCAGTGAGAAAAGTGTCCTATGATGTTCAACCAACTCGTGAGGGTCAAGTTTTAGATTATGATAAGTTGACCATGAAAGTTGAAACTGACGGTTCTTTGACTTCAGAAGACGCGATTGCATTTGCTGCTCGTATTCTTCAAGATCAACTTTCTATTTTTGTTAATTTTGACGAACCTGAAAGCACAGGAAAAGAAGATGACGAAGACGATTTAGAATTTAATCCATTATTACTCAAAAAGGTTGATGAATTGGAGTTATCGGTCCGGTCTGCTAATTGCTTAAAAAATGACAATATTGTGTATATTGGTGATTTGATTCAAAAGACAGAGGCGGAAATGTTAAGAACACCAAATTTTGGCAGAAAATCATTAAATGAGATAAAAGAAGTACTCACTGGAATGGGATTGCATTTGGGAATGGATGTAGTCGACTGGCCACCGGAGAATATTGAAGAACTAGCAAAAAAATATGAGGATCATTTTTAATATCTGAAGAATTTTGAATGCCGGGAAAGCTCGGGAAAATATGAGCAATCGCTCCAAGGTGAACGGTAAAAATAATGACCGTCGGACAAAGTATAATTAGATAAGGAATTTTAAGATGCGACACAAAAGAGGCTACCGCCGATTAAATCGTACACATGAGCACCGCAAAGCTCTTTTTGCTAATCTGTCAGGATCTTTGATTGAACACGAGCAGATTAAAACTACTTTACCAAAAGCTAAAGAGTTAAAGCCGATTGTTGAAAAGCTTATTACCTTAGCTAAGCGAGGGGATCTTCATGCTCGCCGTTTGGCCTCAAGCAGACTTAAGCAGGACATGCATGTCTCAAAATTATTTGACGTCTTGGGAGAGAGGTACAAAGAAAGAAATGGTGGTTATACACGTGTTTTGAGAGCAGGATTTCGCCACGGTGATATGGCGCCAATGGCGATAATAGAATTGGTAGATAGAGACCCTGAAGCAAAGGGCTCTGCTGACAAAGCGCGAGATGTCGCGGTTGAGGAAACTGAATAATACCATTTGAAGCAGAGGTTTTAAATGCCTCTGTAAAGATGTCCAAATTATTAATTAATATTTAAAGGTGTACCAATTGCGAAAGTTTTCGGACTTTTGTTTAATGTTTAATTGACATATGCTTGATGCATGAGTGACCTATTTAATGATAAAGATGAAGTGTCAAAGTCAACTAATGTATCTAAACCTCTAGCAGAGAAGTTGCGGCCATCAAAATTATCAGATGTCATTGGGCAGGACCAACTTTTGGGCCAGCATGGGTCTCTCACAAAGATGTTGTTAGGAAACACGTTTCAATCAATTATTTTTTGGGGTCCGCCAGGGGTTGGCAAAACCACAATTGCCAGATTGCTCGCAGATGAAACCAAGTTACATTTTGTATCAATAAGTGCGATATTTTCGGGTGTTGCTGAATTAAAAAAATTATTTGAGTCGGCAAAGATTCGACAGCAAAATGGGGTTGGAACGTTACTTTTTGTTGATGAAATTCATCGATTTAATAAAGCGCAACAAGATGTATTTTTACCATTAATGGAGGATGGTACGCTATTTTTGATTGGCGCTACAACTGAAAATCCATCGTTTGAGTTAAATTCAGCACTCTTAAGTAGAGCTCAGGTCATGGTTCTTAACCGTTTAAGTCTGCAGGATTTGGATTTGATTTTAAAACGAGCAGAAAATGAACTAGGTGTTGTCTTACTACTTAGCAAAGCGGCACGAGAGCATTTGTTGGATATTGCAGATGGCGATGGCAGAGTTCTTTTGAATTTAGTTGAGCAGATAAGTTCGTGGAATTTAGTTCAAGAAATTGATCTAAAGATATTGCAAAAAAGTTTGAACAAACGGGCAACAGCTTATGATAAGGGAGGTGAACACCATTATAATTTAATATCAGCTTTGCATAAATCTGTCCGTGGCTCAGATCCTGATGCGGCGTTATACTGGTTTGCGAGAATGATTGAGGGTGGTGAAGATCCGCATTATTTGGCTAGGCGTCTTGTTAGGATGGCTATTGAAGATATAGGTTTAGCTGATCCTGTCGCGCAAACATATTGTTTAAACAGTTGGCAAACATTCGAAAGATTAGGTTCCCCAGAAGGAGAATTAGCTTTGGCTCAAGCAGTCGTGTATTTAGCTTTGGCACCAAAGTCTAATTCAGCATATGTTGGATATGTTGCTGCCTTAAAGTCAGCCAGAGAAAGTGGGTCATTACCACCACCAAAGCACATATTAAATGCGCCCACAAACCTAATGAAAAATGAAGGTTATGGAAAAGGTTATGCTTACGATCATGACTATTCAGAGGGTTTTTCTGGTCAAAACTATTTTCCTGAAGAAATGAAGACTGAGGTTTTTTATAGACCAGTTAATCGTGGATTTGAAAAGGAGTTGGGTAAATATTTAGAATATATACAGTCTATTCGATCTCAACGAAAAACTTGACTTTATTCTCTTCAAGGGTTCAAAGGCAGTTATGGTGACTTGGTCTTTTATATGGGTGGCATTTGGCGGTGCTTGTGGCGCCGTCCTTCGTTACATTGTAGGTTTGTCAATTGGTTTTCCATATGCAACATTGAGTGTTAATATTTTAGGATGTTTCATAATGGGTGTATTATTTGTTTACTTAGAGCATAAAGAATTTGATCGCTGGCAGCCCTTTTTGTTCATTGGCGTTTTAGGTGGATTTACAACATTTTCGGCATTTTCGTTGGATGCTTTAAAATTATATCAAGATGATAGGTTTTTAGCGGCAGGTGGTTATATAGTTGCCTCCGTATTTTTGTCTTTGCTTGCCTTGACAGTTGGATTTTTAGTTGCACGTGAATTACTTACATGAGCCGAGTGCAGAAGATTACGGTTGAACCAGAAGATGAAGATCAAAGATTAGATCGCTGGTTGAAGAAAAAATTTCCAAATTTAAAACAATCAGGCATTGAAAAAATGTGTCGCAAGGGTGACCTTCGCCTTGATGGTCGCCGAGTGAAACCTTCAACCAGGACTGAGATTGGTCAAGTTGTAAGAATCCCACCCATCAGTGAAAATGAAAATCCCAAACGTAAAGATTTCAAGTATGTGATTTCAGATTCTGATAAAAAGATGCTCCAGGACTGTGTTATATATAAGGACGAGCATCTCATCGTAATTGATAAACCTCCTGGGCTTCCAGTTCAGGGAGGTACTGGTCAATTAAAACATTTAGACGGTATGTCAGAAGTTTTAAAATTTGGTTACACTGATAAACCACGCCTTGTTCACAGATTAGATAAGGATACGAGTGGAGTTTTGTTATTAGCACGGACGGGTAAAGCCGCAAAATATTTAACTGCTGCGTTTAGGCATCGTGAGACAAGAAAAATCTATTGGGCTGCTGTTGCAGGAGTTCCAGCAATTAAAACGGGCACGATAAAATACGGATTAGTAAAGATGAAAGGGCATGGCTCAGATGGGACGGGTGAAAAGATGAAATGTGTTCATCCTGATCAGGTGCCGCATATTGATAATGCTAAAAGAGCGACGACTGATTACACAATTTTAGATAATGCTGGGCAAAGAGTGGCATGGTTGGCTCTCGTACCGATTACTGGGAGAACGCATCAATTAAGAGCGCATGTTGCAGAGCTTGGCCATCCAATTGTAGGAGACGGCAAATATGGCAGAAATGGTCAGATAAATGAAGGTGATGGTTGGGGGGCACAATTAGGAAGTGAAATTAGTCGTAAATTACATCTTCACTCAAAAAGTTTATCTTTTGTTCATCCGTTTACTAAAAAGTTAGTTAATTTTTCGGCACCTTTACCCGAACACATGTTAAGAACTTGGAATTTTCTTGATTGGACACCTAATGAGGTAGATCTCGACCCGTTCCTCACTAAGGAGAATAAAAATTGAAGGCAACAATCAAAAATGTGTTTTGGAAATCTGTCTTAGTAAAAAAAGAGGAAAATTTTTTTGTTATTTACCTTGATCAACATTTGCTGAAAACACCTGCCCAATCCTTACTAAAACTACCAAATAGAAAAATAGCTAATATCGTGGCTAATGAATGGTTAGAACAAGAAAAGGAAATTGATTACAAAAATATGTTAGCTAATAATTTAGTTAATTTAGCTATCGATAAAGTAAGTAATGAAGAGATGGAAATACGAAGTTTACTGAAGGATTATGCACAAACAGATTTGTTATATTACAGGTCAGAAAAACAAGCAGACCTAATTGCAAAGCAATCAGTTTTGTGGGATCCATTTTTAAATTGGATTGAAGAGCGTTATAACATCAATCTTAAAATTACACATGGTGTAATGCCAATCGATCAGCCAAAGAAATCTTTGGATTGCCTTAACTCGCTAATTGGCAAAATGTCGATTTTTGAGCTAGCCAGTTTCCATGAACTTGTAAAGATAACTGGGTCTTTCATATTGGGTCTTGCTGTTACAGAAAGCGTAATGAGCGCTGACAAAATATGGGAGGCTGCAACTATTGATGAAAACTGGCAGTCAAGTCTTTGGGGTGAAGATGAAGAGCAAAAAGTTAATTTAAATTATAAAAAACAGGCCTTTCTAAAAGCTATAGAGGTTTATCACTCTCTTTGATGAAAGCAGATAAGCTGAATCATAAAATTTTTAACGAAAAAAGCAAAATTTTCTAAATTTTCGATTAATATTTCCTTAAAATGCGAATAAGTTGCCCTTCGGACTTGACGCATAGGGTCTTAAAAGTTCATTGTAGCGTTCCAGAGAGCTTTTGGGCTCTCTTATTCAGATGATTCTGGCTATGATGGCTGGAACGCCCTTCCGCTGTTGGAGGGGATTTAAAAAAGAGGTAATTATGAAAAAATCACTATTTCTTAGTGTAGCGGCTATCGTTGGCTTAAGTGCTGGTGTAGCAGCTGCAGGAACTTTAGATGATACAATTGCACGTGGCCATGTAAAATGTGGTGTGTCTACTGGTTCACCAGGATTTTCAGGGGTCGATGACTCAGGAAAAAATGTTGGGTTTGACGTAGATTATTGTCGTGCTCTTGCTGCAGCTATTTTTAACGATCCAATGGCTGTTAAATTTACACCGTTGTCATCTTCAGTTCGTTTTACTGCGTTGGCTTCTGGTGAAGTGGATATTCTAGCAAGAAATACAACTTGGACCTATAGCCGAGATACAGACCTAAAACAAACATTCCTAGGTGTTACATATTATGATGGGCAAGGTTTCATGGCGAAAACATCTTTGGGTGTTGGTTCTACTTTAGAACTAGATGGGGCAACAATTTGTATTCAAGTTGGGACAACCACTGAGCTTAACTTAGCTGATTATTTTAAAGCTAATGGAATGACTTACGAGCCACTGCCAACATCTGATAACGCTGAATCAAAGCAGCAATATCTAGCTGGTGCATGTGATGCATACACAACTGATGCATCTGCTCTTCACGGAACAAGAATCAATATGGAAAATCCAGACGATCATATCGTTCTTCCAGAAATCATTTCAAAAGAACCATTAGGTCCTCTTGTACGCCATGGGGATGATCAGTGGGCTGATGTTGGCCGTTGGGTTCTAAATGCTTTGGTTATTGCTGAAGAAAAAGGAATTACATCTGCAAACATCGATAGCTTTGCTGACACAAAAGACGCTGAAATACACCGTCTGTTGGGTACTGGTGATGATGATATGATGGCGATGATGGGTATGCCAAAAGATGGTATGTACAACGCTATTAAGCATGTTGGAAACTATGGTGAAATATTTGAGAGAAATCTTGGTGCTACAAGTGGCATAAATATTGAGCGTGGTGTTAACAATTCTTGGACTAATGGTGGAATTTTATATTCTCCACCATTTAGATAAAAACCAAATATTAAGGGCGCATTTGAAATTAATGCGCCCTTATTTCTTTTTTTTAGATTGATATTTTATGAGTTCAGTTAAAGCTCCTGTCGAAAAATTTAGATTAGGGATGCTGTTAGGCGATACCCGGTACAGATCTACTACTGTGCAGGTAATCGCGTTTATTATTTTTGTAGCTGTGGTATTTTGGTTAGTGGATAACACAATCAAAAATTTGGCGCTATTAGGTAAAGATGTTGACTTTTCTTATCTTTGGATGCGGGCTGGTTATGATATAAATCAGCGGTTAATTCCTTACACGAATGATAGTACGCATGGTCGTGCTGCATTAGTGGGAATATTAAATACTCTATTAGTCGCATTTATCGGTTGTATTGTAGCAACTGTTCTTGGAGTGTTTGTAGGAATCTTGAGATTATCAAAGAATTGGATAGTTGCCAAGCTGATGTCTGTCTATATTGAAGGGTTTAGAAATATTCCCGTTTTACTCTGGATAGTAATGATATTTGCACTTCTGACAGAGTTTACGCCTGCTCCTAAAGCATTCAGAGGCGCTGATCCTGAAGCATCTATGATTTTTTTCCAAAGTACAGCGATTACAAACAGAGGCACATATTTCCCAAGCCCAATATGGGGTGAAGGCTCTACTTATTTA
>MDTG01072446.1_pt1 | contig 11366 bp, 18 predicted proteins | sample 811421 | NCBI WGS metagenome assembly MDTG01 (sample SAMN05326645, study PRJNA326480) | marine metagenome | isolation source: seawater | place: Pacific Ocean: South East | collected 2011
TACAAGGTTTACACCAAGTAGTTGTTAACGCTGACTTTTATATTACTGGAAAAACTTATAAAGCTATGAGTGCTCATGAAAAAAAATCTCTTGAAGTTGCTGCTAATGCTTCATTAGCCAAATCTTTAAGTTATAGGATTTATGAGAATGGAAAAGCTTTACAAGAATTAACTACTAAGCATGGGGTAATCTTAGAAGATACTCCTTCTGATTACTTCACAGAATATATGGCTGCAGCAAAAGCTACGTTGAATAAAAATGCTGAACAAAACAAGTTCTTCAAAAAAGTATATGACTCAATGAAAGAATTTGCTGATGTTGCTGTACCTTTCTGGGCAGGTGCTCAAATGTCAAATGCGAAGCTAGGAATGGCTCACGCAGCAACATTAAAGTAATCAGTAATTAATCTTGATTTTATTAGAGCGGACTTTTAAAGTCCGCTCTAGTTTTTTAAACTAGAATTTTATGGCAGACGAACCAGGAAAATTAGACACATCAGACGAAATGATTGCCGAAAGGCGAGATGGTTCAGGAAAAATGCCAGATAACATGCCATTGTGGATGGCGAAGACTATTATTAATATTGATAAATTTAGTAAACGCATTGGTAATATAGTTTGCTGGATTTTGATGCCATTGATATTTGCAATGACTTACGAAGTACTTGCAAGAAAATTATTTTTAGCACCTACAATTTGGGCTTATGACATTAGTCGATTTTTGTATGGTGCTCTTTTTATGTTGGGAGCTGGGTATGCTCTTTCTCGGGGAGTTCATATAAGAGCAGATTTCTTATACAGAAATTTTAAAACTAAAAACCAAGGTTTGATTGATTTTTGGTTATATCTTTTATTTTATTTTCCAGGTCTTATCGTTTTCCTTTATATGACAATCGGGTTTGTAGGAGAGTCTATTCAAAGAGGAGAAAGAGGAATGGATACTACATGGATGCCATATATGTGGCCAATTAAAACTTGTTTGCTAGTCGGTATTATTTTTTTACTTGTTCAAGGAATTTCTGAATTGTTAAAAAGTTTTTGGGCAGCAAAAACAGGCGAGTGGCCTGGAGATAAAAAATGATTGCAGAGTTAATAGATCCAGCAATTTTAGGTTTTGTATTGGTTGGTGTAATGCTTTTTGCAATATTTGTAGGATTTCCTATTTCATTTACTTTAATTTTTTTAGGATTTGTTTTTGGGTACTTAGGTTTTGGTAAATTAGTTTTCTACTTAATGACATTACAGTTTTCAATGGTGATGACCGAGCAAACACTTGCAGCCGTACCTCTCTTTGTTTTTATGGGTATTATGATGGAACAAGCTGGTTTAATGGAAAGATTATTTTCAGCCTTTCAACTAATGTTATCAAGAGTAAGAGGTTCGTTATATTATGCAGTTCTTTTTGTTTCAGTTATATTTGCAGCTGCTACAGGAATAGTCGGAGCATCAGTTACAATTCTTGGAATCATGGCTGCAAAATCTATGAATAGATCTAATTACGATGTTAAACTTGCAGCTGGAACAATTACTGCTGGTGGTACCTTGGGAATTTTAATTCCACCAAGCATTATGTTAGTAGTAATGGGACCAATTATGGAAATTCCAGTAATTGATCTTTTTGCTGCCGCTATTATTCCAGGAATATTACTTGCATCTCTATATGCAGCTTACACAACGATTAGATGTATGATAAATCCTAAACTAGGTCCAGTTCTTCCAGAAGATATGAGAGCCACAAGCATGAAGGAAGTTTGGATTGAGTTTTTCCTAGGTTTGGTTCCTCCAGCTGCATTAGTTTTTGCTGCTTTAGGTAGTATTTTATTTGGGTTCGCAACTCCAACAGAAGCAGCTGGTTGTGGAGCGATGGGTGCACTATTATTATCTTTAGCTTATAAAAAATTATCATTGCCCAAGCTTCAAGAAGCCTTGGTTAAAACACTTGAGATTACTGCACTTATAATGGTTTTAGTTGCTGCATCAAATTTTTTTGGAGCAGTTTTTGCTAGACTTGGAACACCAACTCTTCTTACAGAATTTTTACTTAGTTTAGAGATGAATAAATATCTTATTCTCGGCATGATAATGGTGATGATATTTCTTTTAGGATGGCCACTAGAATGGGTGCCTATTGTCATGATAATAATACCCATCATATTGCCTCTTGTAGAAGCTTTAGGTTTTAACCTAACCTGGTTTGCTATATTAGTAGCGGTAAATTTACAAACCGCCTGGCTGTCACCTCCAGTTGCGCTTTCAGCTTATTTTTTAAAAGGTGTAGTCCCAGAATGGGATTTAAAAGATATCTATATAGGAATGATGCAGTTTATGGTTTTACAAATAATTGGATTAATTTTAATAATCATATTTCCAAAAATTGCCTTATGGTTACCAACTCTCTTGTATGGACAGTAAGATTTTTTTGATTAATATAAGAGCGTGAGTCTAGAAAAACCTAAATTTCAGCTTTCAAACTGGGAAATTGTTTCAGTGAACCCGACTGATAAAACTTGGTCCTGGAAAGAATATTTTTGTCTTTGGGCAAATACAATTCAAAGCTTAATAGCATTTTCTCTAATTGCATCTTTATACATACTATATAATTTAAATATTATTGTTGTATTTATTGGTAGTTTAATTGCAGCTTTATTAGTTTACTTTTTTTCTAATCTAATTGGAAAACCATCATACAAACATGGAATTCCTTTTGTTGTATTTCTTCGAACATCTTTAGGTCTTAGTGGGGCTAGGTACTTCGGTATGATTAGAGGATTAGTAGGAATATTTTTTTTTGGTGTTCAAACATATTTTATTTCAAAATCATTGGGATATTTAATTAGAATTTCTTTATTTTCTTTTGATAACACTCTATTACAGCAAGATTATTTTCTTTTTTTCTTTATGGGTTTAAATGTTGTTGACTGGATAAGTTTACTATTAACTTTATTATTACAATTTTTTTTATTTTCAAAAGGGCATAAATTTATAAAATTTTTTGTTAATTTTTCAGGTCTTTTTGTTTATTTTGGAATATTATTTTTTTTAATAATTTTATTTTCTGAATATCATAATGAATTACTTGCAAGAACTTATGAAATCATCAAATTTGAAAATATCTTCATATCAGAAAATTTAGCACCATTACTAACAATTATAGGAACGTTGTTTGCATACTTTTCAATAGTTATTCTAAACTTTGGTGATTATTCTAGATATGCAAAAAGTGAAAGTGAACTAAGTAAAGGTAATTTTAGTTTATTATTTAATCTAATTTTTTTTTCAGTTTTAGCTATTTTAATTACCCTAGGGTCAGACATTGTAATTAAAAGTAAAGTAAGTGATGCTGGAAGATTATTTACAAATCCAACAGATATTATAGGAAAAATAAATAACACATATTTAACGATTACATGCTTAATTTTTATATTAATAGCTTCCTTGTCGTCAAATTTAATTGCTAATTATATTCCCTCGCAAAATACGCTGATAAATTTCTTTCCAAAACAATTAGGTCTTAAAAGCTCAGGGATAGTAATTGTAATTATAGGATTGATAATTGCTTCATTATGGCTATCAGTCATAAGCCAAGCTGGAATTTTATCATTTGTCGATACATTTGGTGCTTTTTTTGGACCTTTATTTGGATTAATGATTTGTGATTATTATGTAATTAAAAATAAAAAAATTGTTAATAAGGATTTGTTTTCATCAAAATTAAACAGCTCATACTTTTATTCTGGTGGTTGGCACATTAAAGCTACTTATGCTGTTTTTATAGGATTTATTTTTTCAGCAGGAACAATCTGGAATGCAAATTTAAATTTTTTGCAATCTTTTTCCTGGATTTTAGGTGCATTAGTAACATTTATAACTTATTATTTGTTGGTGCCTAAAAAAATATGAATAAATTTGATTTAAAAGATAAAACAGCAATTATTACTGGGGGAGCTCAAGGATTTGGTTTAGATATAGCTAAAAAATTTTTAGCAAATGGTGCAAAAGTAAGATTGTGGGATATTGATGAAAATGAATTAAAAAATTCAACTGAGATTTTAAAGAACTCAAACCTGAATTTCGATGTAGTTGACGTGGCGAATAATGATGCTGTTGTAAAAACTGTAGAAAATATCTCAAAAAATCAAAATATTGATATTTTAATAAACAATGCTGGTATAACAGGCTCTACAGCAGAACTATGGAATTACGATATTGATGAGTGGAAAAAAATAGTTGATATAAATCTTCATGGGACCTTTTATTGTTGCAAAGCAGTAGTTCCAATTATGATAAAAAATAATTACGGTAGAATTGTAAATATTGCATCAGTTTCAGGAAAAGATGGAAATGCAAATGCTAGTGCATACAGCTCAGCAAAAGCAGGAGTGATCGGCTTGACTAAATCTCTTGGTAAAGAATTAGCCCAATATAATATTGCTGTAAATGCAGTGACACCAGCTGGTGCCAAGACGAGAATTTTGGACCAAATGTCAAAAGAACATGTTCAGCGCATGTTGTCTAAGGTGCCTAGAGGTAGATTTCTAGAAGTTGAGGAACTTTCTTCTTTAGTAAGTTGGCTTTCTTCCGAAGAAAACTCTTTTTCGACTGCAGCTGTTTTCGATATAAGTGGAGGCAGATCTACTTACTAGGTTTTTTCTCTGGATATATAATTTTTTCTGCTTCTTTTTGATTTTCCTTAGCAATTACAGGTGCCAAAATTATGACCGACCAATAGACTAAAAGCGTTATTGCTGTAAATATTTTCATGAATTATCCTCGTTTTTAGAGCAATTTTCCTTATTAATCTTCTTATCAAATTCATTAAGGCTATTTTTATCAATAAACCATATCAATGATTTTTCATAAGTATTATCTGAAGCAAGCTTTGTGCATCTCTTTCCAAGTTTTACTGAATGAGTGCTACAGTTTGTCAAAAATAACAAAAGTATTGTAAATGTAATTAGTTTCATACTACATATCTACACATACATTTTGATTTTAGATTGTCTTAAAGATGTCTAAACTATGAAAAATAAATTTTTTTATTGTATCATTTTGAGCGTAATGTATATGACAAATTTATGAATATTTTATTTAAAGCCACTTTTTTACTTCTTTTTCTGAGCACGACAGCTTTAGCTGAAATTGTCAAAGTTTTTGAATTTACTGAAGAGGAATTTAAAGAACTTAAGGTAAGAAAGGTAAAAGGTGAAACAAATTGGTCTTTAGGAAGTAATGAAAAAGGAAATTATATTAGGGCTGAGGCAGAGGGTACTGGTTCTGGCCTAGGTAAAGAAGTAATAATCGACCTTAATAAAACACCATTTATTAATATTACCTGGAAAGTTGAAAAAAATTTATCAGGTATTGTTGAAAACTCTAAAAAGGGTCATGACTATGCTGCTAGAGTATTTGTTGTTAAAAAAACTGGATCAACCGCACTTTCTAATAGAGCAATTAATTATGTATTTTCTAGTAACAACAATATAGGCGAAACTTGGAACAGTCCTTATACAAAAAAATCTATTGATTACGTTTTAGCTACTACTTTAAATGACAATAATAAATGGATTTCCGTGAAAGCGAATGTAAAGGAAGATTTTAAAAAACTCCATAATCTGGATGTAAATGAATTAAATGGAGTAGCTATTATGACAGATACAGATAATTCTAAGAAAAAAGCTGTTGCTTATTACCAAAATATTTATTTTTCAGCAGATTAGATTAAAGTTTTATATATTACTCTTCATTTGTATGAAATATTTTAGTAATTTTATATAAAATATTATGCTTAAAGGGGAATTTAAAATCAAAATCTATTATGAAGACACCGACTCTGGTGGAGTGGTTTATTACGCAAATTATCTAAAGTTTTTAGAAAGAGCAAGAACCGAAATGATATCTTCATTAGGTTTATCAAACAAAAGATTGATTGAGGATCATGAAGCTTTTATAATAGTGAAATCATGCAATATAAAATACAAAAAACCCTTAAAACTGGAAGACATTATTTTAATAAAGTCAAAAGTTAAGTCAGTAAGCAGATCCTCTTTTGTGATGGAGCAAATAATTGAAAAAGATGGAAATTTAGCTTCTGAAGCTGAGATTGTTTTGGTAACAGTCGATAAAAAAGGAAAACCCATAAAAATACCCAATATTTTAGAGGAAAAATTAAAATAACTGTGTTAGCTTTTAAATATGGTAAGAAAAAAAAATAATAATTTCTTTGAAGATTTTTGGAACGGGGATGTTTCTTTAGTAAAATCTTATTGGTTAGTTGGTGTTGTGTTGAGTTTCGCGGTAGGTTTCTTTGGGGCTTTGTTAATTCTCGGAGTTGGTTTACATTTTAATGCTGTTTATGCGATAATAATCCCGTGGTTAATTTATACCACAGTTGGAATTTGGAGATCTTCAGATAAATATAAAGGACCAAAGCATTGGGCTGTGTTAGCAAAAGTAGCTGTAGTAATTGGTATAATTATAAATTTAAGAGATTTGCTTTCGGGAGCTATTTAACTATAACCCTTTTTCTTTGACAATTTTTGACAAAAGAGAATTTTTACATGTCCACTCGGATACACAGGTTTGTTTAAAGAAACCTTTAATTCTTACTTTTGTATAATGTGTTTTACATTTAAATAAAATTTTTACAGGTCTAAAACTTGCTATTTGCTGAATCCCCATTTCATTTACCCCATGAATATTTCCACAACCACAATCGAAACCCAGATTTCCGTAGCCTGAAGTGCTCATAACAGATGCAGGCATGGGTGGATCCTCCATCATAGCTTTTGTTAATTCTTTATCTGTTTTTATTTCTTTCATATAAATTTAAACAAACTTTACCCCCAAATACTATTGGGGGTAAAGATATTTATTTAGTAACTATAACATGTAGTTGTACAACCATAAGCAGTACAATATGTATTACATGTTGTTGTACCTGCATTTGCAGTACTACCTAAAATAGCAAGCAATGTTAAAAGTATCCCAACTCTTTTCATTTTCCTCCTTTTGTTATGAAATATATTTAATTATGAAAAGATCTTTTGGTATGTGAAAACAGAACTAAAGTATTGGACAAATAACGATTTTATTACGTTTTAATTGTCCAATATTTATACTAGGATTTCATTTTAAAATTTATGGCAAAGATTAGAGACATATCATCGATTGAGCATGGATTGAACGAAGCTATAAAAAATTTGAAATCTAAAATTATTGAGGAAGCAACAGGGAAAAGCGAATCTTTTATAAGAAAATGTAGTGATCCAGATTTAGATCAACAATTAGATCATAGGGATGCAGTAAAAATAGATAAAGCATGTGTTGAAAGAGGGTTAACTCCTTATCTTTTAAGAGCTCATGAGTATATAATTTTAAAAGAATTAAAAAATTCCAAAGCAAGCCAACAAGATTTAAATGAATTAATAATCAAACTAAGTATTCTTCACGGCGAATTAATAAGTGTAATTAACTCTGCTAAAAACCCCGATGGTCATAAGGGTAAAAGTATTTCCTCAATTGAAAAAAAGGAAATTTTTGAGGCTTTTCAAGCGTTGGAGGATAAAATTTTAAAAATTAAAACTACAATTGAGAAAAGCACATGAGCCTATTACTTTTAACAGCATTACCCTCAATTATAATAGTAATATATTTTGTTAAATCTGATAAATTCAAAGAACCAACTGGTGAAATAGTTAAAGTATTTTTCTATGGTATTTTAATAACTATACCTGCGTATATTTTAAATACTTTCCTCTCGAATATTTGGTATGAAACCAAATTAAGTGAAGATTTAATTTCATCTTTTTTTACAGCAGCACCAGTAGAAGAAGGATTAAAATTATCAATACTTTATTTTTTTGTTTATAAAATGAAAGACTTCAACGAGCCAATTGATGGAGTTGTATACGGAGTTTGCGCATCTCTTGGGTTTGCTACATTAGAAAATTTTTATTATGTTTATTTGCTTGCTGACTATTATGATACATCATCAATGACGATGGCAGTTTTAAGATCCTTCTCAGCTGTTCCTGCTCATGCTGCATTTGGTATGTTTATGGGTTATTTTTTTATGAAATATGTATTTATAAAAAAAGGGGATAATCTTCTGTTTGCCTTCCTAGTTCCTTTCACTTTACACGGATGTTATAATTTATTTGTTGCTTCAAACTTTATTATTGCATTAATATTAATTCTTGTTGCTTGGATAATAGGCTTGAGACTATTTTCTAGACTAAAAATTAGTCAAAAATCAAAGAAAAAGGAATATGAAAAAAAAATATAGTTTATTTTTAAATATATTTATTGTTTCAATTTTTTCTTTTTTTTTAAATACACACATATTTTCATCTGAATATGAAAAGATTGAGGACGAAGCATATGCATGCGATCTATATTATCAGAGCATTTTAGATTCCGATAATAATATGGCTAGAAATTTTTATGGATACTATGATTATAAAGGTTATGGTTTTTGGGTAAAAGAAAGATACAATTCAGAGGAAGATAAATGGGGAACTGATTTTATTGATGGTTATTTAAAGATAGGATCGATAACGACTCAAATAGCAGCATCAAAGGTAAATATTGATGATAAAATATTAAGCATCAATGGTGTTAGACCAGATGAAAATTTTGACTTTGTAGGTTTGTTACTTAATTCCGATATAGATAAAATTAAAATGGTTCTTTTGGATGAAAATAATGAAAAATATAGTGTGGAAATAGAAAAACATAATGAAGAATATGGCATTCTTGACTATTCATTAAGAGAGATTTTTATATCTGATATTGATATTAAAAAAGGTACTTACACTGCTAGATTAGAAGAGTCGTATGAATTTTCATTTACAGATGAGTCCAATAGCTCAGATAAAAAACATATCTTAAATGAACTTGCGCAAAATAAACTTATTTACTACGACAAGGGAGCTGAAAGGTGGACATATCATGTTTGTGATCCTCCTGATGAATTATTTGATAATAGAACTCTACAAAATCCTTACAATATTAAAAATATTGGTTTGATTAAGGCCGATAAAGATTATCTTAATATTCGAAATAGAATAATACCTTTTCACACTAATCTTGGAAATAAAAATAACGAGATTATTTTTCAACGAACAATTAATAGAGTGTTGCAGATCAAAAATGATTTTAATTTAAGATCTTTTCCATTTGATAAACAATATATACGGTACAAAATTGCAGATAAAGGTTTTTATCATGACACAAGATTGTTAGAAAATGCAAATTTCACAAATACTGCATTAGATAGATTTATGAGTATAGACGACATCCCTGGATGGGATAAAAAAAGTTATAAATTATCAAAATTTTTATATACCGAAGTTGCTCAAGTCAAGGGAACAGCTTATGATGGAATTAGTATTGAAATTGAACTTGAAAGAAAACACGGTTACTACATTTATAAAGTAATTTTACCGATAATTTTAATTTTGTCAGTTTGTTGGTCAGTGGTATGGGTTGATCCAAAAGAACTTGAAGCCAGGTTGACCATTACAATTGTTTGTCTATTATCTTTGATTGCATATAATTTTGTTATTGATGCGGAATTACCTAAGTTAGAATATTTAACAGTATTAGATTGGATAGTTCTAGTTTCTTACGTTTATGCAACATTTCCAAATTTTTTAAGTGTTATTTCATTTAGACTACATAAAACAAATTATGATGCAGCTTTACGACTTGAAACCAATTGTAGAAAGTATGGTTTGTTATCATATATAATTTCAATTTTTATTATTATTTGGCTCAACTCATTATTTAATTTTGAAAATTCAAGTTCTTTAATAAATTGGATGGCACCAATAAATTAGATTGTCCAAAATCTAATATCTTATTTCACAGGAATTAACTTATATTAATTACTATATTGATTTTGTAAGGCAAAAAGTCTTACAGAAAGGATAAAAAATGACTTTGAAGCATTATTTGATAGCTGGTGTAATAGAGCAAGTTATAGTTCTTGGAGTAATTTTGCCGGCTACGGGATGGTGGTTTAGCTTTTTTGGTTTAACTGCTATTTGGAATTTGGTTGCTGGCGGTTTTAGAAAGTAAATGAGTATCCAAATAATATAGGTCTGGGAAGTAAATTCCCAGATCTAAACTAATTTTAGGACTTTTTTAAATAAGTTTGTCATTTTTCTTTCATCTATTCGCCCAGTATTAACATTTCTAGGGCTTGGATGATAACACCCAACTAAAAGAATTTTATTTGTTAATTTATAAACCTTATTATGTTTAAATATTACTTTTTCAGTAAAACTATAATTGGATCGGTAAAAAGATACGCATGCGTCAAAGGCTATTTTACCTAAGGCAACAATTACCCTCAAATTCCTGAGGTTGTAAATTTCTCTATCAAAAAAGTTAAAACAATTATGTAATTCATCTCTTGTTGGCTTATCCTCAGGGGGAACACACTTTAACGCTGTTGTGATATAAGCATTTTTTAATTTAAGACCATCATCAACATGTGTTGAGGTAGGTTGATTTGAGATCTTTGCTTTATGAAGACATTTATATAAAAATTCAGAAGATTTATCTCCTGTAAATACCCTTCCAGTTCTTGTTCCACCATGAGCTGCTGGAGCAAGCCCTACAAATAATATTTTACCTTTATCATCACCAAAACCAGTAATAGGCTTTGCCCAATAGGTTTCATTAATATATTGTTTTCTTTTATTTTTCGCTAATTTTTTTCTAAATCTTACTAGCCTCGAACACTTATTACACTTGATAATCGAGTTATTTAATTGAGAAAGCATTTACTCATGTTTGTCTTTTTCGACCATAAAAAGAGCAATTAAGAAAATTGCTGTCCAACCAAGCCCTAGAAGAGCTTTTTGGGGACTAGTTTCTGCACCCCAAAGATTTAGAAATAAGGCACCAATTATTAGTCCAACAACATAAATAATCATTACTAAACTACTTTTGCTCATCTAATTTTTTTTTCTTCGCTAAAGAGATACCATTTTTTTTTTTAAATTCATAAGATTCTTTAAAGGTTTTTAAGGTATAGGAGTCCATTCTTTTTTGAATTTCAATCAAATTGCTTGTTTTCCATTCATTAGTTGTATTTTTCTCTTTCCATAATATTTTTTCTTGGCTAGTTCTAGCACAACCCTCGCAAAAACCCGTATCAGGATCCATTTTACAAATACTTATACATGGAGAAATAATCATTTTTCATAGTTTATACTATTATTCAGATTGGACAAATCATATCAATATTATATAAAGCAACAGGAATTAAGGGCGAGTGGCGGAATTGGTATACGCGCTAGTCTTAGGAACTAGTGCCGCAAGGCTTAAGAGTTCGAGTCTCTTCTCGCCCACCAAAAA
>MDTG01091618.1_pt1 | contig 11366 bp, 10 predicted proteins | sample 811421 | NCBI WGS metagenome assembly MDTG01 (sample SAMN05326645, study PRJNA326480) | marine metagenome | isolation source: seawater | place: Pacific Ocean: South East | collected 2011
CCATCAGACGGTAGGAGACTGCTGACGATTGGGGCGAATGATGCTGGTGCTGTGCTTCAAAGTTTTGGATATTATGAAAATATAATAGGCGGAAAGCTAGCCGTAAGAGCGGAATATGATGATATGAGCCCGGACAGCCTCGTCACCGGCCAAGCATTGATCGAGGATTTTCGGCTTGTGGACGCTCCTGTTCTGGCAAGACTTTTGAGCGTAGCATCGATTGCGGGTATTCCTGGCGAACTCGGCGGCGCCGGATTGTCGTTCCAGAAATTCGAGGTGCCGTTTATCCGGGAGGATGGATTGATACGGATAAAAGATGCAAAGGCAGGCGGACTTAGTTTGGGCATAACGGCCAATGGGATCATTGATACGGAGATGGAAACACTTGATATTCAGGGCACCGTGGCGCCGTTGGATAAACTCAACAGTTTGTTGGGAAATATACCCGTCTTTGGTGTTTTCTTCTCCGGCGGCGAAAAAGGTGGCGGGGTCTTTGCTGCAGAATACTCAATGACAGGCCCATTCGATGATCCAGAAATTTTGACCAATCCTTTATCCGCGTTAACGCCCGGTATTTTCAGAAAAATTTTTGATGTTTTCCCCGATCGACTTCCGTCCAATGGATTAAGGAAAAAGCGAGTGCCGGCAAACGAAAATAAATAAATTTGCTGCGTGGATTAGGAGGGTACGACTATAACGTGTCGCTTTTTTCCTGCAGACAATTTAATTGACCCATCGTTGTTCATATCTGACGTTCTGATTTCCTGCATTTCGTTTGTCACCACGGTATCATTGATCTTGGCCCCGCCACCCTTGATGAGTCGTCGGGCTTCGCCTTTGGAGCTTGCGAGGCCAGCTTGATGAAACAGCTCAAAAGCGGGAATGCCACGTTGAAGGTTGCCGGAAGCAACGTCGACGGTGGGTAAATCATTGCCTGCTCCGCCTGCCTCAAACGTCTCCTTTGCCGTGTTTTGTGCCGCTTCCGCGGCTTTCTGGCCGTGGCAAAGCGTCGTGACATTAGTTGCCAAAACTTTCTTCGCCTCGTTTAATTCAGCTCCGTCCAGAGCCTCTAATTTGACAATTTCATCCAACGGTAGCTCTGTGAACAGGCGGAGGAACTTTCCAACGTCAGCATCTTCAGTGTTGCGCCAATATTGCCAGAATTCATAAGCAGAGGTAAGGTCTTTATTGAGCCAAATGGCGCCGCCGGCAGTTTTTCCCATCTTCGCTCCCGACGCAGTAGTCAAAAGTGGGGAGGTCAACCCAAAAAGGGATGTTTGATCAATGCGGCGTCCAAGCTCAACGCCATTTATTATGTTTCCCCATTGATCTGATCCCCCCATTTGCATCCGACAATTATACCTTCGGGAGAGTTCCAGAAAATCATAAGCTTGCAAGATCATATAATTGAATTCGAGGAACGTGAGTGGGTGCTCCCGGTCGAGACGTAATTTGACACTATCGAATTTGAGCATCCGGTTGATGGTGAAATTTGTGCCGTAATCGCGGAGAAATTCAATATAATTGAGCTTATCCAGCCAATCGGCATTGTTGGCCATGATTGCGTCGCCCGAGCCATCCCCAAAAGTTAAATATTTTGAGAAAATGGTTTTTATACTGATCAGATTTTCATTGATTTGGCTGGTGGTCAGAAGTTTCCGGCTCTCGTCTTTCCCAGAGGGGTCACCTACTTTGGTGGTCCCCCCCCCCATAAGAACAAGAGGTTGATGCCCAGTCTGTTGCAACCACCGCAACAACATAATGGGAAGCAGACTACCTGCGTGTAGGCTTTTAGCCGTGCAGTCGAAGCCAATATAGGCGGTAACTATCTCGCGGTTTGCCAGATCATTAAGGGCCTCTATATCCGAGCAGTCCTGAATAAAACCACGTTCTGCAACGGTTTGAACGAACTCTGATGTGTGTTTGGCCATAATCCCGACGCTTTTTGTTTGTTATCCGGTACTTGCCGGAAGGACGGTCATTTAGCACAATCATAATACGGGTACAACGGCAAGACATTGCGAGTCACTTGACTGAAACAAAGACATACAACGCCCTAGGACTTATGAGCGGCACGTCTGCTGATGGCGTTGATGTCGCTTACCTTGAGAGCGACGGGGTAACCATAAAACATGTAGGCCCCCACCAAGTGATACCTTATTCCGAGCCGTTCCGGGACAAGCTTCTGACCCTGATTTCGGCCAAGCATGGTTTGGAGGGTCCTCCCGACGCTGCCATAGAGGAAATGGAGGTCGAACTTACGTCGTTGCATGCGGCAGCGGTGACTCAATTCATGTTGGAGCAAAACCTCTCTTTTACCGAAATTGACTTGGTCGGGTTTCACGGCCACACAATCCATCACGATCCGAGTCGAGGTCGAACTGTCCAAATTGGAGATGGCGCGAGGTTGTCAAGCCTTTTGGATTTGCCAGTGGTTTGTGATTTCAGATCGAATGACGTGCAACACGGTGGCCAAGGGGCTCCTTTAGCACCCGTTTACCATGCAGCTATTTTCTCCGCTACGGCAAAACCGATCGCCGTCCTTAATATTGGTGGCGTGGCAAATGTGACTTGGATCGGCCACGGAGCAGACTCTCTGCTGTCTTTTGATACCGGACCTGGAAATGCGCTGATTGATGATTGGATCAGGGCGAATGGGGCTGGTAACTACGATGATGGTGGCAAAAACGCTGCCTCTGGTTGCGTCGATAATGCAGCTCTGGAGTTGTTCTGTTTAGAACCTTACTTCTCGTTGCCGCCGCCCAAATCTCTAGATCGGAATGCCTTTTGTTTGGATCCCGTTCAGGGCCTCTCATTGGCGGATGGAGCGGCTACATTAGCAATGTTCACTGTTCAGTCGATTGAACTCGCGTGCAACCATTTTCGCGTCCCGCCCGTGCAGTGGATTGTTTGTGGTGGCGGACGTCGCAATAACTTTGTCATGGAACGCTTGGCATGCAAGGTCTCGGGAGACGTAACTACTACCGATGCCTTAGGCTGGAACGGAGATGCAATTGAAGCTCAGGCATTCGCCTTTTTAGCGATCCGGTCGGCCCTGGGATTGCCAATCAGTTTTCCAAGTACGACTGGAGTGAGTAAAGCTCTGACGGGCGGACGGTTATATGTTCCCCAAAAAAATAAAAATTAAGTTCGTTTCCGCGCCCGTTTTTTTGTTTTCGTAGTTTCTTCGGATTTCGGCGAGAGTAGTTTGTCGAGATACGTTCCAACCGCTTTTGTGAGGGGTTCGAATCGGTCCTGATAAAAGTGGTCCGCCCCTTTGATCAAATTGAAATCCACTGAAATGTTTTTTTGCCCATCCAGCTTTTGGGCTAATTTCTGCACTGCTTCCGGCGGGACATGCTCGTCTGTGTCGCCATGGACGATAATGCCCGACGATGGACAGGGGGCGAGGAAGGAGAAATCCTCGGTGCCTGCTGGTGGCGAAACGGAGACAAATCCCTCAATTTCTGGGCGGCGCATCATTAACTGCATGGCAATTAAAGCACCAAATGAGTAACCGCCAATCCAGCAGTATGGACTGTTGGTATTAAACTGCTGAACCCAGTCAAACGCATAGGCTGCATCGCTCAATTCACCGACGCCGTTATCAAACATTCCCTGCGAGCGCCCAACACCTCGGAAATTAAAACGCAGAACAGAGAACCCGCGCTCAACAAATGCATTGTACATAATATATACGATGCGATTGTTCATATTGCCCCCATGAAGAGGGTGGGGGTGCAAAACGATGGCAATGGGCGCATCGGCCTTTTTGCTCTGATGATAGCGGCCTTCTAGCCGGCCATCTGGTCCGTTGAAAATTACTTCTGGCATGTGAGAACCTGAACTCACCTCTCTACACTTTCGTATTACAAATAATACCCGACTATTTTGATGCGACTTATTCTCAATCGCAAGGGTTGAAGCCAATTTTTAATTGACTATCTTAGTCAGGAATACTAATCGTCTAAGTCAATATATGGTGTTGTGTCGGAAAACCCAAGCATTATGACTGCCGGCGGTTGTGCGATTTTACGAAATATGGAATTTTGAGAATGACCCCCAGAACATTCGCGCGCCTTTTCTCTGATATCGACACCATTATTACACGCGATCCGGCTGCTAGATCACGAGCAGAGGTTTTACTTTGTTATCCGGGCTATCACGCCGTTTTGTTCTATCGGCTCTCTAATTTTCTGTGGCGGCGTGGGTTCAAATTGTTGGGTCGGTTTATCTCGAACATCGGAAAAACATTCACTGGAATCGAGATTCATCCGGGCGCAACCATCGGACGCCGGTTTTTTATCGACCACGGAAATGGGGTTGTCATCGGCGAAACGTCAGAAATTGCAGACGATGTAACGCTGTACCAAAACGTGACGCTCGGAGGCACCTCGCTGGAAAAGGGCAAACGTCATCCAACCCTAAAAAATGGCGTTATCGTGGGGTCGGGTGCCCAGATATTGGGGCCAATTGTGGTAAAGGAAGGAGCTAGAATCGGATCCAATGCCGTCGTTCTGAATGATGTGCCCAAGGGGGCTACGATGGTTGGTATTCCGGCTAAAATTGTTATGGGGCGGGATAAGGCACAGGCTAACGAGTTCACCGCTTACGGAACGCCGACAGGGGACCTGCCCGACCCGATCGCGGGCAGTTTTGAGAGTTTACGTGCTCAGTTGCACGCTCTGACCGATCGTGTAAGTGAACTGGAAAAAGAACTTGAACAGACTACATTGAACGAAGATGACGACGCTGCCAACACGGGCGAGGCGATGTCATCTGCGGGGCAATAATAACATGTTGGAGGGAGGTGGGTTGTGAAGCTTAGTACGAAAGGTCGATATGCGGTTATGGCAATGGTTGATTTGGCCAAACAAAGCCAGGATGGGCCAGTTACTCTCGCAGATATTGCAGACAGGCAGGATATTTCGCTCTCCTATCTGGAGCAACTATTCGGAAAACTCAGGAAAGGTGCGCAGGTCAAGAGTGTCAGGGGTCCAGGTGGTGGCTATTTGCTCGCCCGCAATCCGGCAGAGATGAGGATATCTGACATAATATTGGCCGTGGACGAACCTATTAAAGCGACCCGCTGCACACCCGGCTCACCGAGAGGTTGCCAGCCTGATCGAAGCCGATGCCTGACTCATGATCTGTGGGAAGAGCTTGGCGCGCAAATTTTCACTTTTTTGAACGCAGTTTCGTTGGAGGACGTTATGGAAAATCGATTGTTGGGGCTTGGCAGTCGGCTCCAGTGTGTCGCCCCAACAGATAAATTACCGGTTGCCGCGCAAGATGCGATGCAGGCCGCCGAGTAATGCTGTGAGCATATAAAATACAAAAGTTAGAATTTGGAATTTTATGACTTTAACTTACCTCGATTATAACGCTACAGCGCCGGTTTGGCCGGACGTGGTTGAGGCCGTGTCCCGCGCCTTAACGTTGCGGGGCAATGCTTCTTCCGTACATGGAGATGGGCGTGCCGCAAGGCGACTTGTTGAAGAATCAAGAGAAAAAATTGCTGAGGTTGTCAACGCGAGCCCCAACCAGGTCGTTTTCACCAGCGGAGGCACGGAGGCTAATAACCTAGCGATGCGTCAGACTGAATCTGAAAATGCAGTGGTCTCGCAAATCGAGCATGAATCTGTGCTTCACTGCGCCAGAACTGACATTCAGCTGCCTGTAAATGCCGATGGCGTCATTGATTTGGAAGATTTTTCAGGGGAGCGCGTCGGACTGGTCTCAGTCATGCTTGCTAATAATGAGACAGGTGTTGTTCAACCGGTGAAAAAGCTAGCAGCCAAGTGCGGGGAGCGCGGCATCATTGTTCACACCGATGCTATCCAAGCGGTGGGTAAAATCAGTGTTGATTTTAAAGATTTGGGTGTCCAAATGATGAGTCTTTCTGCGCACAAACTAGGCGGGCCGCAGGGTGTTGGGGCCCTTGTTCTTGATAGCGCGCACGATTTTGCTCCACTTTTGGGTGGTGGTGGCCAGGAGCGAGGGCGAAGGGCCGGCACAGAGAATGTCCCTGGCATTGTTGGGTTTGGAGTTGCAGCTGAGCTTGTAAAGAGGAACTTCGATATGATGCAGCAGGTCAAGAGTTTGAGAGAAACTCTTGAACACAGACTACTTAAGATTGATCCTTCAATCAAAATTCATGGCGGCCATGCTGAGCGTCTCCCGAACACCGTTTGTGTGTCTATGCCGGGCGTCGCATCAGAAACCCAGGTTATGAATATGGATTTGGCGGGTATTATGGTTAGCGCTGGATCGGCATGTTCCTCGGGTAAAGTGACAAGATCTCATGTCTTGAGAGCCATGGGTTTAGATGACGCAAACGCCTCTTCTGCGATTCGAATTAGTCTCGGCTGGCATAGCACTTTGGACGATGTGGAGAAGTTTTTGACTACTTGGCAAGATTTACACACTCGTGCAGGCAGTCTTCAGGCAACGGCAGCGTAACAATGGCAGATCAGCGTAAAAAACCGATTTATCTTGATTGTCATGCGACAACGCCCGTGGACCCTCGCGTGGCAGAGGCGATGATGCCTTACTTTATTGATAAGTTTGGAAATCCGCATTCGGGCAGTCATCATTTCGGATGGGAGGCGGCGGAAGCCGTCGAGATGGCGAGAGAGCAGGTGGCTGCTTTGATTAATGCAGAACCGGAAGAAATTTTCTTCACTTCTGGTGCAACTGAATCGAATAACACTGCGGTTAAGGGTGTTGCGAGGTTTTACAAAGAGCACCGGAACCACGTAGTGACGTTAGTTACAGAACACATGTGTGTGCTCGACTCATGTTTTCAACTGGAGAGAGAGGGCTTTGATGTGACCTATCTCCATGTTGGGTCGGACGGCCTCCTCGATTTAGAAGATCTGGAAAACGCTATTACTGAGCGCACGATTTTAGTTTCGGTTATGACCGTCCAAAACGAAATAGGAACAATTCAGCCAATGGCAGAAATCGGAGCCATTTGCCGGAAGAAGAGAGTTTTTCTTCATACCGATGCCGCCCAGGCCGTCGGCAAAATACCTGTAGATGTGAAGCGGATGAAAATAGATCTCCTAAGCCTCACCGCACACAAGATTTTCGGCCCCATGGGCATCGGAGCGTTGTATGTTGGCAAAAAGCCGCGGGTTCGATTAGAGCCACTATTTAATGGTGGCGGCCAAGAGGGGGGGCTGCGCTCCGGGACCTTGGCCCCAGCACTTTGCGTCGGACTTGGTGAGGCGTTGAGACTGGCCGATGATCAGATGGCGTCTGACACAACTCGGCTGGAAGCCCTCCGAGACCAAATGTGGCAGCGCCTTGATTGCGAAGTTTCGGATCTTGCTGTGAATGGCACCATGAGTAATCGCGTGGCCGTTAATCTCAACTTCAGCGTTGGGGGTGTGGATGCCGAAAGCCTGATGGCCGCTCTACCCGGCCTGGCATTCTCATCCGGATCAGCCTGTTCGTCGGCCTCCGAAGACTCATCTCATGTTCTCAAGTCCATTGGCCTCACGACCGAGCTGGCCAAGTCAAGTGTACGAATCGGTTTGGGTCGCTTCACAACAGCGGATGAAGTGGAGGAGGCCACTGATCAATTTATTCGGGCGATTGCAACTGTCCGAGACGGCCGCCGCGAGATTGTGGCCGCAGAGTGAAATTCTAAAAACATAACTATCACATAAACACAGGTTAATATACATGCCCGCCGTTACAAAAACCCTAGAACAAGTTCAATCTATTGAGAAATACAAGTACGGTTTCGTGACTGATATCGAGACAGAATCGGCGCCGAAAGGATTGAATGAGGATATTGTCAGGTTCATCTCTAGCAAAAAGAATGAGCCGGAATGGCTTTTAAACTGGAGGCTTAAAGCCTTCGCCCACTGGCTCACCTTGGAAGAGCCAGACTGGGCCAAAGTCGGGTATCCGCCAATAGACTATCAGGACGCGTATTATTACGCAGCACCCAAAACCAAAGATGATGCGCCTGAGACTTTGGACGATGTCGATCCGGAGTTGCTGTCTACTTACGAAAAGCTTGGCATTCCTCTGCACGAACAAGAGATTTTGGCAGGTGTAAAGAATGTTGCCGTCGACGCCGTTTTTGATAGCGTTTCTGTTGCGACCACGTTTAAGGAGAATCTGAGAGAGGCGGGCGTGATTTTTTGTCCAATTTCAGAAGCAGTGCGAGATTATCCTGAACTAGTGCAGAAATATATGGGATCCGTGGTGCCGGTCGCAGATAACTATTTCGCGGCCTTGAACAGTGCCGTATTCACGGATGGCTCTTTCGTCTTCATTCCGAAGGGGGTCAGATGTCCGATGGAACTGTCGACCTATTTCCGAATTAACGCGGCCAATACAGGGCAATTTGAACGCACTTTGATAATAGCTGAGGACAACTCCTATGTCAGCTATTTGGAAGGCTGCACAGCACCCATGAGGGACGAAAATCAGCTCCACGCCGCAGTCGTTGAGTTGGTCGCGATGGACGATGCTGAGATCAAGTACTCCACCGTTCAAAACTGGTATCCCGGGGATGAAAATGGCATCGGCGGAATTTATAACTTTGTGACGAAACGGGGAGCTTGCCGGGGCAAAAACTCAAAGATTTCTTGGACCCAGGTCGAAACAGGCTCCGCGATTACCTGGAAATATCCTAGTTGCATTTTGCAGGGAGATAATTCGGTCGGGGAGTTTTACTCAATAGCTATAACAAATAACCATCAGCAGGCAGATACGGGTACCAAGATGATCCATCTTGGAAATAATACGTCCTCCCGAATTATCTCCAAGGGTATCTCTGCGGGAAAGTCCCAGAGTACTTATCGCGGGTTGGTAAAAATGATGCCCAAAGCGGAGGGTGGACGGAATTATACGCAATGTGACTCGTTGTTGATCGGCAAGGAGTGCGGGGCACACACTTTGCCCTATATTGAAAGTCGCAATCCATCGGCGAAGGTGGAGCATGAAGCCACCACATCAAAGATTGCAGACGACCAGCTATTTTACTGCCGTCAGCGAGGGATGTCGGAAGAGAATGCTATCGCCCTGATCGTAAACGGATTTTGTCGTGACGTTCTTCAGGAACTGCCTATGGAATTTGCTGTGGAAGCCCAAAAACTCGTCGGTATCAGCCTTGAAGGCAGTGTTGGATAACTAAATTCCAGGAGCAAAAATGCTTGAATTAAAAAATCTCCACGCCAGCGTTGAGGGCAAGGAAATCTTACGGGGTGTAAACTTGACCATAAGGGCTGGTGAGGTGCATGCCATAATGGGGCCGAATGGCTCTGGTAAAAGCACGCTATCCTATGTTTTGTCGGGGCGTGACGGCTATGAGGTTACAAGCGGCAGTGCCACTTATAATGGCAAGGACCTGCTGGGTATGGAGCCTGAGGAACGGGCCGGTGAGGGTGTATTCCTGGCATTTCAGTACCCGGTCGAAATACCAGGCGTGTCGTCCATGAATTTTCTGAAGGAGTCTGCGAACTCGGTCCGGCGATACCGTGGTGAAGAGGAATTCGATGCCATGGATTTTCTTAAATTTGTTCGGGAGAAAACTAAAACGCTGAACATCACCGATGACATGCTGAAGCGCGCTGTAAATGTGGGATTTTCAGGCGGTGAGAAAAAACGGAATGAAGTGCTGCAAATGGCTGTCCTGGACCCAACTCTGGCGATTCTTGATGAGACAGATAGCGGTCTCGATGTGGACGCACTCCGAATTGTTGGTGATGGAGTTACAGCGCTGCGCTCGCCTGACCGGTCCATGCTCGTTATCACGCATTATCAACGACTGTTGGAACATATTGTACCAGACCATGTGCATGTTCTCGCAGATGGCCGTATTGTTAAATCTGGTGGTAAGGAACTGGCGCTTGAACTTGAACGGGACGGGTATGCAGAATTTACGGTGGAAGCAGCATGAGCGGCACTACCTCAATCTCACCTACTAGCCAGGCCTTGCTAAACCGTTATGATTTGGTGAAAAGTGGCTTTTTAGGTGCAGACTTGCCATGGCTCGCGGAGCTTCGAGATGAGTCAGCGGCAACATTCAAGTCTCTGGGCCTTCCCACGCCACGCGTTGAGGACTGGAAATATACAAATCTAAAGGCCCTTGATAAGATTGTCCTTGATCGCGACTCAGCAAAGGACGTCACAGGTTCGGATCTGCCGGTGCAAAATGGCTCTGGAGCGAGACTCGTTTTTGTGAATGGCCACTACCGAGAGGATTTATCTTGTGTTGCGGGGCTATCCGGCGGAATCCGGCTGTGCAGCGTTGGCGGCCTCTTAAAATCGGACAAAGACCTCGTTCAACCCGCGTTATCCTACAATGACGATGCTATGCCCTTGTTGGCTCTCAACGGCGCCTTTCAAGAGGATGGTTATGTTTTGATCCTGGATAGTGGTGTTCAGGCGGATGAATTGATCGAGGTCTTGCATGTGCATGCGGGCGATGTGGTTAGTTACCCTCGAAATATTATTTCGGTTGGCGCTAATGCGAAGGTCCGATTGCTTGAGACCCACATGGGAACCGGCAACTCAACGGGGTTTTTTAACGGGGCAACCTTGGCAACGGTTGGAGAGGGTGGCCAGGTAGAGCATCTCCGCTATCAAATGCAGGGTAGTGGCACCGTTCATGTAAACACGATCCGGGCGGAGGTCGCTGCTCGCGGAAGATATAATAGTTTTATTCTGTCAGAGGGCGGGCAGATGGCCCGAGATGAGATGCGAGTGGCTCTGATGGAAAAAGAGGCGTCTACAAAACTACATGGAGTTTATCTTGGTTCCGGCGAACAAGTGTTGGATAACACAACAGTAATTAGACATCAGGCCCCGAACACCAAAAGTGAGGAGAATTACCGCGGTGCGCTTAAAGATAAATCTCGGGGCGTTTTTCAGGGTAACATTTTGGTGGAAAAGGATGCCGACGGGACGGATGGGCGCATGAGCAATAAAACTATCCTTTTGACCGGAGAGGCTGAGATTAACAGTAAGCCGCAGCTGGAAATTTACGCGGATGATGTGCAATGCGCTCATGGTTCCACCGCCGGGGAGCTAGATGAGGAGGCGCTATTCTATCTCAGGTCGCGTGGCATTCCAGAGTCCCAGGCAAAAACAGTACTCGTGGAGGGTTTCTTAAACGAGGTCATGGAGGAATTTGGTTTGAGTGACCTCGGCGGCGCTTTCACAGCCAAGATCAGCGATTGGATGGAGGCTTAGAGGAAATGGACACTATGATTGCCAATGTTGATCTACCGTACGATATTGAATCGATCCGAAAAGATTTTCCGATTTTAGCCCAGGAAATTAATGGGCACCCTCTAGCGTTTTTGGACAGCGGTGCGAGCCCCCAAAAACCTGAGGCCGTC